>Ga0114976_10000265_pt1 | contig 32335 bp, 52 predicted proteins | sample S_130805_EF_Meta_FD_87319 | JGI IMG/M metagenome (GOLD analysis project Ga0114976, IMG submission 87319) | Freshwater microbial communities from Lake Simoncouche, Canada to study carbon cycling - S_130805_EF_MetaG | ecosystem: Environmental > Aquatic > Freshwater > Lake | place: Lake... | reverse complement strand
TATTAACATTATGGACACAGACGCAATATTTCAGGCAGGCGGAAGCTGCGGATTTACTGCTTCAGGTTCAACAACTTTCACACAAAGAACTGTGACTGTTGGAAAAATTAAAGTAAACGAAGCACTTTGTCCAAAAGACTTAGAAGCTAAGTATTTACAAAAAGCATTGCCTACGGGTTCAATGTACGATTCAGTTCCTTTTGAGCAAGAATTTGCTGATAAAAAAGCAAAAACAATTGCTGCACAATTAGAAACTGCAATTTGGCAAGGTGACACTTCAAGTGTTAACGTAAACTTAAACAAGTTTGACGGTTTAGTAAAATTAATCGGTGCTGCTTCGGGTGTTGTAGCTGCAAATGCTTCTACTTATATTAGTGGTGCGCCTTTGAGTTCAATTACTGCTGCTAACGTTATCAGCATTTTTGACGGTGTTTACCAAGCAATCCCTGCAAAAGTTGTAGCTGCTGACGATATGACCATTTTCTGCGGTCAAGATTTGTTCAGAACTTACACAGTTGCTTTAAAGAACGCAAACAGTTTCCATTATTCAGTTGACGCGAAGGCAGACGGTGAGTTTGTTCTACCGGGTACAATGATTAAGGTTGTTTCTGTTGGTGGATTGAATGGCACAAACAAAATTTACGCTGCACGTTTAAGTAACTTGTTTATCGGTACAGACTTATTGAACGAAGAAGAAAAGTTTGAAATTTTCTACGCAAAAGAAGCTGACCAAGTACGTTTTGTATCTGAATTCAAAATGGGCGTGAATATTGCATTCCCTGATGAAACAGTGAAATTCATATTGGCTTAATTAATAGGGGGGTGAAATATCCCCCCATTTTTATAAAATTTAAAATTTAATATTATGCCGTGCGCATTAACACAGGGATATTCTTTAGATTGTCGCGATAGTTTAGGCGGAATCGTTGAAGTATATTTTACTGAAGCTGCAAACGTAACAACAACAACCGAAGCAAGTGGTGTAATTACCGCTTTAACTAAGGCTGCGGGAAAACGTTTTTGGAAATATGCTTTAGTAAAAGATACTTCTATGTTCAACCAAACAATGACTGCTTCCGTTGCAAACGGCACAGTATTCTATGCGCAAGAACTTCAGATTATCCTTAACAAATTACAAACCAATACAAGAAACGAATTATTGTTATTGGCTCAAAATAGTTTAGTTGCAGTCGCAAAAGATAGCAACGGAATTTATTGGTATTTAGGAAAAACACGTGGTATTGATATGACTGCAAATGCAGCTTCAACAGGTACTGCGCAAGGTGACAGAAGCGGATTCACTTTAACTTTCACAGGATCTGAGCCTGCGTTAGCGCCAAGTGTAATTTCAACTGTTGCTACTGCGTTGGAAACACCGGGTGCTTAAAACTTTGTTTTTCATAGGTTTATAGGTTTGCCGCCGTTCGTTAATTCGTTCGGCGGTTTTTTTATGTAGTAATGTTATAACTTGACTTTTGTTATAACATAGTAAAGTTATAACTTGACAAAATCAGTAGTAATACTGCGACAATTACGGAAGTTATAAACACTTATTCGTACGATAATGTGTCATAAAACGCACTTTTTGATACGTATTTGTACCATATAAGTCATATTTATACTTAATGTGCAACAAATTACATTTTTGGCTATTTACCTATATGATTAGGTTCACGAAAGGACAGACACAAAATATTATATTGACTTTAACAGAAAAGCAGTTATTGACAAACCCAAATTACTTATTTGTCTTCACAAATAGAAGCGCAAATACAGAAGTAAAGTTTGTTAGATTAAATGCAACGGATTTAAGTTTGTACAAGGATAGGTACAATGAATTTTCCATTGTAACCAACACAAATTTTGGTTCTTCTTTAAATGGACAATATGTTTATCAGATTTACGAACAAGCAAGTACGTCAAATACCAACCCAACCGGTTTGAATTTATTGGAAACGGGGATAATGGCATTGGTCGGAACGCCGTTTGAATTTACTGAATATTCAACAACAGACACATACACAATTAGACAATAATGGATTTACGCGTATTATCATTTGCAGAAGCACGTCAGCCTGAATTTAAGGAAAAAAAGGGTGAAGGATATGTTCAGTATGGCGACCGCAACGATTACCCAATTTATTTGGTTGAACTATTTAATAAGTCAGCCAAACACAATGCCATTGTAAAAAGCAAGGTGCATTATATAACCGGAAACGGTTGGAAGGGCAACGACCAAGCTGAAACATTTATTCAAAAGGTTAACAGAATGGAATCTTTGGACGATTTAACCCGCAAGGTTTCATTGGACACAGAATTGTTTGGTGGCTATTATTTGGAAATTATTTGGTCAGAAATGAAGCAATTGGCTGAAATATGGCATTTAGATTATACAAAAGTGCGTACAAATAAAGACAATACGCAATTTTGGTACAAAGAAGATTGGACAGACAGAAATGAAAAGTCATTAATTTATACGGCATTCAATCCAAACACCCCAACAGGTAAGCAAATTCTTTATGTTAAGGAATACCGCCCAAATATGGGTATTTACAGTTTACCTGGTTACTTTGGCGCTTTAAATTATATTGAATCAGACATTGAAATTTCCAAACACGTTTTAGGAAACGCACAAACAGGATTCAGCGCAAGTAAATTAATTACTTTGCCAAATGGCGAACCTTCAGACGAAGAAAAGCGCAATATTGAAAAGCGTTTCACAAATAGATTTAGCGGTTCAGACGGTAAGAAGTTTATTTTAGCTTTTGTTAATGATAGCGCAAGAAAACCAATTGTTGACGATTTAGGCGCGTCAGATATTACCAAAGAAGACTTTGGACGTGTTGACACATTAATACAAACAAATATGTTTAGCGGTCACCAAATTACAACGCCTTCAATATTCGGTATTGCTGAAGCGGGTAAATTGGGCGCACGATCTGAAATGCGCGACGGTTACGAAATATTTAAAAATACTTACGTTAATAGTAAGCAAATGCACCTTGAAGGTGTGTTTAATATGCTTGCAAAATATCGTGGTGTTGTTGACCCTGAATTAAGTATTATTCCAACCGAACCAATTGGCTTTGAATTTACTGAAAACTTATTAAAAGAAATTGCACCGAAGGAATGGCTATTGGAAAAAGCAGGTATTGATATTTCAAAATATCAGACCGTTGCACCTGTGGCACAACAAGCACAATTTGCAGACGATTTTAGCGCCTTTTATGACTTTGGCGAAACAAAGGACGGCTTCAATGTTTGGAAGCAAAAAACACGCTTTAACGACGATTCTGAATACCAAATGTTTGCAGACGTAAGCCAATTACAGGCAAACGTACTTGATTTGATTGCAAAAGACAAAAGGGTAACGCCGGACGTATTGGCAACAACACTTGACCAAAACGTTGACACTATTGAATTGGTTATTAAGGATTTAATTGACAAAGGTTATATTAATTCAAATTCATATACAATTGGCGAAGGAATTGACGGAAATACAATTATAGAACATACTTTAACCGAACCTATTGGCGATATTTTAACAAAGATTCAACCACAAACAAAGGAATTGTTAATTCGTTATTCTTACGAATGGAAAACAGGTTTTTCAAATAAGGATAAAAAAACAAGCCGCCCGTTTTGTGTTGCTTTATTAGATGCAAATAAAATGTATTCACGATCTGAAATTGAATCAATAAGCGCACGTTTAGGATATTCCGTTTGGGATAGGAAGGGCGGTTGGTACACAGTACCTGGAACTGATACACACGAAGCAAGTTGCCGACACCAATGGGTTTCAAACATAGTAACAAGAAAATAGAATGAGCAAAAACACATTATTTATATCAGTACAGACAATTAAGGACAGAACCGGGTTACACGCTAACGTGGACGAAAAATTGGTTTTGCCTGAAATTAAGACCGCGCAGGATATGTATATTTTACCCGCTTTGGGTTCAGCATTGTACAATGAATTGCAAGCTGCGGTTGTTGCAAATACATTTACACAATTACAAACAACTTTATTAGACGATTACCTTGTTGACTGTTTGATATATTTTGTTATGTCAGAATTGCCGCAAGGTTTATCATATCAGTTTTACAATAAGGGTTTAATAAGAAAAACAGGTGAAAATCAAGAATCACCGTCAATGCAGGATATGATTGACGTTGCAAATAGATACCGCGCACGCGCTGAATTCTATAAACAAAGACTTATAAAATACCTAAAACAAAACAATGCTTTGTACCCAAATTATTTAAACTTTGGTTCAGGCATTGATTCAATTAAACCTGACAATGAAGGATATTCTGTTTCAATGTGGTTGGGTGATAATGGTTGTTGTGGTGACGGGGATAGCAAAAAAAGCTTTGAAGAACGTTATCAGGGAAACATTGGTTGTTGTTAAAATATGAGTAAACAAGTAACTATTAAAAACCAAAATAAGCTTAAAGTTTATTTGGAAAAAGCAAAAAAGAATGACATTAAACCAAATAGTCAAAGAACTGACAACGATAGGAAACCAACACGAACAAATTGATTTTGTTTATTTTGGGGACGTTTGGGAACGTTTAAGCAATGGCGAAGTGACCTATCCTGCAATGTTTTTTACGTTGACAGGTGCAAGTTATGGCGCAAAAGAAATTGGTTTTTCATTTAGTCTTTATTTTATGGACAGAATGTTAAACGAAGAAACAAACGAAACGGAAGTTTTATCAGATATGACACAGGTTGCCGGTGACATAGTTGCACAATTACGTTACCCTGAAGATTACCAAATTGTGACTTGGACATTGAACCAAAATTTACCAATTACTTTTTACACAGAAAGCGACCCTGATTATTTAGCAGGTGTAAAATTAGACGTGACTTTAACAGTACCATTTATTAACAATAGGTGTCAAGTACCTTCAAATTATACTTTTTAATGGAATCCAAAAAAATTAATCAATTAGCGACAGAACTTGCGCCTGATTTATCAGATTTAACAATTATAGGCGACCCTACAACCGGAATAAGTAAAAAAATTACGCTTTCACAAATGGCGTCTTTGTTTACAGGTACAGTTGAAGAATATGCAAACCTTGCGTCATTCCCTATCACAGGCGTTGCAGATACTATTTATGTGGCTAAAGATACAAACGTTATTTATAGATGGGATTCTACTGCCTATGTTATATTATCACCTAACATTATTAATTCATTAGTATTTAGTGATGCAAATGGATTTGACGGAACTATCACTTTAGTTGGTTCTGTTGCAACATTATCAATTACAACTGCATTAACTTTAGGTTCAGTTCCTTTTATTGGTGCTTCAGGCGCTTTGACACAAGACAATTCTAACTTATTTTTTGACGATACTAATAACAGATTAGGAATAGCTACTGCATCACCGACAACTGCTCTTGATGTTTTCGGTTCTGGAATTATAGGTCGTTTAAATGCTACTTCTACAAACAATGCTTATTTAGGTTTTGCATCTAACGGAACAAACAAATGGAGTGCAGGTAATGTACAAAGCGACCATAGATTTAGAATATTTAGCGAAGCAAATAGTGCTGAATTAATTACAATTTTACAAACAGGGGAATTTGGTATTGGTATTGCAAACCCAACAACAAAGTTTCATATTGACGGCGCTGCAACTGCATTGATTGCTAACTTAGACGCAAACGTTTCTGTTGCAAAAAGTATTAGTTTCCGTTCTGACAATAGTTCAAGAATAAATTTAGAAGTAAGTGGCACAGAATCAGGTTCAAATGCAGGTGCTGATTTATTTATAAGAACTTTTACAGATGCAGGTTCATTGATTGAAACGCCTTTTTCAATAGTTCGTTCAACAGGAGTAACAACAATAAAAAGTTTAACACTTACAAATGTATTATCAGTTGCAAATGGTGGCACAGGTTCAGCTACACAAAATTTTGTTGACTTAACAACAACACAAACAGTTGGTGGTTTAAAAACATTTAGTTCACAAATAACTTCTTCTGTTGGTAATTCAGGAACAATATTAAAAAATATATCTGCAACAACAGGTTATCAAGTTGGTATAGATTTAAGAAATACAGGTGGAATAGCACAATTTGGTATAGAAAGTAGTGTTGGTGGTACTTTTGTAACAGGTTCTACTGCTTACGCTTCTATTTTTGGAAGTGGCAATGCAACGGCGACAGAAATACAAACAAATGGTACTGTAAGATTATCAATTTCTTCAACAGGTGTATCAAGTTTTAAAAATAATGTATCAGTAACAGGAACTTTATCAACAAATGACTTAGCATTAAGCAATATGTCTTTTAAACCAAATAATATAGATAATACTCAAGGAAGTTGGTTAATACAAGAAGGCAAAGAAGATTTATATATTATAAATCAATTATCAGGTAAAAAATATAAATTTAACTTAACAGAAATATAATGGCATACGTAGTTACAAACAATCCGTGGACTTCACAATTTAGTGTTGGTATTGGAACAGAAACACCTTCAACTATATTAAATATAGCATCAAGTTCACCAATAATAAGATTAAATCCAACAACACAAAATAATAATACTTCAATTGAATTCGGTGTATTAAATAGTGGTATTAATGCTTACGCTAAAATAGATGCAACTAATATTGTAAATTATGATACTAATTTAAGATTTTTTACAAATATACCGGGTTCAAGTACTCAAGTTGAAAGAATGCGCATTGGGTATAATGGAAATATTGGCATTGGTACTACATCACCTGATGATTTAATTGATGCTACATTAGGGTTATCTGTTTATAGTAGTACAGGTAGAGCAGGAATTGCAATATCAGGAAATACAACTACTGCTGATGAAGTTTTAGGTAGATTATCTTTTAGCAATAATAATTCAACTAATATAGGAAATAAAAGGCTTGCATATATATCAGGTATTAGAGGTACAAGTAACAATAGTGCCTATTTAGAATTTGGAACTGCTGATAATACAACAGGTACACAAAGAATGGTTATTACACAATCAGGTGGTGTTGGAATTGGTACGTCAGCGCCCGGCACATATAAATTAAATGTAAATGGTACTTTTTATTCAGCAGGTTCATCATTAGAATATAAAACAGATATTTTAACATTTGATGCTGATACAAATAAAATATTAGAATTAAGACCTGTAACTTATCAATATAAAGATGAATATAAACATTTAGGTAAAGAATTAAAATCAGGTACTCAAATAGGTTTAATTGCTGAAGAAGTAACTGAAATATTTCCTGAATTAGCAATATTAAAAGAAGACGAAGATGGACAAATAAGAGTGCGAAATGTAGATTATGAAAAATTATCAATCTTACTTTTATGTGAAGTTCAAAAATTAATTAAAAAAGTAAATCAATTACAATATAAATAATATGACAGAATATAAATGGCAAATAAGAATTCTTAATTGTGTTCCAAAAAATGGAAAAATGATTGATATTGTTTCAGTAATACATTGGACAAGATTAGCAGATAATTTTTTAGGTGCTGAACATTTACAAGTTTCAATATATGGAACTATGAATTGCGGTCAACCAAGTGAAACAGACTTTACTGCATATCCTGATTTAACTTATGAGCAAATATGCGAATGGTTAGACGCAGGTTTAAATGTTGCTGAATTAGATGCTAATTTAGATTCTCAAATAGAAAACATAATAAACCCGCCAATAATAACATTGCCTTTGCCTTGGGTTAAATAAAATAACTATATTTGTAAATAAAAAAATAAACATTATGATTACTTTGAACGAACAACAATTAACAGAACTAAACCAATTTTGTCAGGAACTTCCAACAAAATACGGAGTGCCTTTATTACAATGGTTTAAGCAAATTCAAGACGAACAAGCGCCAAAAGAAGAAAAAAAAGACTAAATGACACCGCATAGCAATCAAGCCGACATAGGCACAGGAATAAGCGTTTTAAGCGCTATTGTAAGTATTTCAACAATTCAACCGGTTGTCACATTATTTGCCGGTTTGATTGCTATTATTTCGGGTATAATGGCGATTCGCTATTATTACAATGCAACTAAAAAAGTAAAAAATGACTAAAAATATTGTGATTGCAGTCTTATTGGTTGTTGTTGCTTTATTTTTATTTACAAACCCTTCGTATAAAGGCGCTTCTGTGACCATTGTACACGATACAGTTTACCAACAGAAAACTTTTACCCAATTTAAAAAGGGAAAAGATATACATTCATATATCATTAAGACGGATTCCGTACAGATTCCTGTACACGATACAATCCGCATTTTATCCGATTATACCCGCAAATATGCGTATTCAGATACGATTCGTTTTGATACGAATAGTGTCGTATATATTCAGGACACAATAAGCCAAAATAAGATTACCGGACGTTCGGTTGGGTTAAATATTGCTGAAAAAACTATATATGTTACAAAGACAATACAACCAAAAGACAGAACTGCCATTTATTTCGGCTTTTTAGGCGAATTAAGGCACGATAACAAACAATATGGTGTTGGTGTTGGCATAGCAATTAAAACGGCTAAAAAAGGCATTATAAATGCAAATGCAACAACTAACGGTTATTCTTTGGGATATTATTTAAAATTCTAATATGCGTCAATTCTTTACAGAAGATAATAACCGTTATAGTATGAAAAGACTTTGCGGTTTTTTGTGTACTATTTCCCTTTGTGCTAAATTGATACATACACCAACAGAAGCATTGGTTTACACCGTTGGTGCTTTGGCAGGTGCGGCTTTTGGTTATACAATGGCTGAAAAAATATTTAAAAAGGACTAAGAATGAAGGACGAAAAAACCCTTGAACGAATTAAATTACTTCACCCTAAATTAAGGGACGAAGCAATTGAAATGTACGACGAAATTATTGCCGCGCTTACAGGAAATGCAGCGTGTCGTTTTGCTTACACATTAAGAACATTCGCAGAACAGGACGGATTGTATGCGCAAGGTCGTTCTAAGCCGGGCGCAATTGTAACAAATGCAAAAGGCGGTCAATCATATCATAACTACGGTTTGGCAATAGATATTGTTTTATTGTTGGATACAGATAAAAATGGTAGCTTTGAAACTGCAAGTTGGGATACCAAAACAGATTTTGACAAAGACGGAAAATCAGATTGGATTGAAATTGTCAATATTTTTAAAAGGTACGGTTATGAATGGGGTGGCGATTGGAAATTTTTAGATTTGCCACACTTTCAAAAAACATTCGGAAAATCAATAAAAGAACTGCAATTATTGCATTCACAAAATAAAGTTGACAAAAACGGATTCGTACTAATTTAAACCAAATATGACAAACACAAACCTAAAAACAAAACGCCGCAGACTATTTTTTGACATTGAAACTTCACCGAACATTGGTCTATTTTGGGAAGCCGGCTACAAAAAGAACATTGATTATTCAAATATAATACAAGAACGTGCGATTATCTGTATCTGTTATAAGTGGGAAGATGAAAAAGAAGTTTATTCGCTTAATTGGGATTCTAAGCAGAATGACAAACGAATGCTTGAACAGTTTATTGAAGTTGCAAATATGGCTAACGAAATGGTCGGTCACAATGGGGACAAATTTGACTTGGCTTGGATACGAACAAGGTGTTTGTTTCACGGTATATCAATGTTTCCTAAATATACAACCATTGATACGTTAAAAGTTGCCCGTCAAAAGTTTAGATTTAATTCTAACAGGTTGAATTATATAGCTGATTTTTTAGGTTTAGGTCAGAAAATTAAAACAGAATACAGTCTTTGGAAGGATATACTTTTGCGCAAAGACAAAGTTGCAATGGAAGCAATGATAAAATATTGCAAAAAAGACGTTGTTTTGCTTGAAAAAGTTTTTAAATTGTTAAACAATCATATTGAACCAAAAACGCATTATGGCGTTATATTTGGTGAAGACAGGGGAACGTGTCCCGAATGTGGGTCGGACGATCTGATTAAAAACAATAAAGTCGTTACCGCAACAGGGTTGACACGAATTCAATACAAGTGCAAAACTTGTAATAAATTTCATTCTAAAACAGACAAATAAATGAGCAAAATCCTATATACTATTATTGACGATCTGTTGGCGCGTGAAGACAAGGGAATAAAAGAATACGGAAAAACAATGGACAGGACGGATTTGACAGAATTAGATTGGTTGCAAAATGCCTATGAAGAAGCTTTGGATTTAAGCATTTACTTAAAAAAACTTATAAATATTAAAAACAATGAAAATGCCAAAAGGTTTTAATAAATGGACACTTCAGCAACAAGAAGAATTTTTTATTAAAAGACTGCAAGAATTATACGCAATTGAAAGCGATATGAAAAGGAATTTGGCAAAGATTCGCGGGGGAAATAGACTTAATTTTAGTGAAATAGAACGTCCGGACGAAATTGCTTTAAAAGGTTTATAATGGAAGAACAAAAACCACATACCGAACCCGAAGTTTCTGAAGAAGCCATTGAATGGGAAGAAGCGGAAACAACTACGCGTGGCGATTTAATTAGCTGCGCGTATTATGCTTATAGCACAGTTGAAGATATTGATCTGACGTTGCTTTCAAGAATAGAAGCAAATAAAATACGTCGTATTAGAAGACAATCATTAGACATTATTGCCGAAGTTATTGGCGAAATGCACGCCGAAATATTTGATTTAGGCGAAGAAGAATAACCGTTTATCAGTTTATTTTGCCGTTTATCCATATATTTTTTGGATTGTATTGTGCATATTGTGTATATTTGTGTTAACAAAACCAAATAACAATGACAATTACAAACCAAACAATTGGCGAATTGTATTTAAAAAACACAAACCGCGCCGCTGATTATGCAGGTGCTTTGGGTTTCAGTCGTGGAACTTTAAATTTAATTTTAAAATATGTCAAAGAAAATGACATTGAACGTATTGAAAGCCTGGCGCACGAAGCATTAGAAGAAATTGAAAACGTATTTATTAAACATCAAATAAATTTAAAATGAATCATTTACACGAATTGGACAAACTTCGTAACAATGTTAGTTACTGCGAATGGCTTTTTGATATTAGCACCGCATCAAATGCACGTAAAAGATTGGAAATGGTAAAAAATGCACGTCAAGATTTAAAGGAATTTAAAGCAAAATATTTTCCGCATTTATTAGTTCAGCCAAAAAGCAATTTTCCAAAAGAACCTTTTGTACCAATGTCAACCTGGTCAGAAAAATTTGAAGAATACGGGGATATGTATTAAATTTATAAACAAAAAACAAACCTATGAAATTAGTAAAAATTCAGGCGGAATTAAAAGCGCCCAAAGGACAATTAAACAAATTCGGCAATTATCGTTACCGCAGCGCCGAAGATATTATTGAAGCGGTAAAACCAATATTGCATAAAAACGGTTGCGCGCTACTTATTAGCGACGAAATTGTACAGATCGCTGACCGCGTATATGTAAAAGCGACGGCGGCAATATTTGACCAAGACAATATTGACTTTCAATTTACTGCGCACGGTTGGGCGCGTGAAGAAGAAGTAAAAAAAGGAATGGACGCCGCACAAATAACCGGTTCAGCTTCTTCGTATGCCCGCAAATATGCGCTTAACGGATTGTTTGCAATTGACGATACCAAAGACGCAGACGCAACAAACGAACATAAAGACGAAGTCGGGAATGACAAACGTTTATATTTGTTAACTTTGTTGGAATCCACCACATACGAAGAACAAGCAAAAGAAAAGTTAGCAATTCGTATTGAAGCATTAACAACAAACGAATCATACGAAAAAGCTTTATTAAACTTGCAATCAAACCAAATACAGGACAAAGACCGTATTGCAATGGGTATGAATTACAATCAAACAGACATTAAGAAAACAACAAAAAGAAAATAATGCGCGAATATACCATTGAAGAATTAACGAGCAAAGCGGAACGAATGTTGGACTTTTTACAAAAGCCATTGCCTAAAAACGACACGCCTGATTATCACGATTCATTGATTAAACGTTTAGATACTTTAAATATTGCAATGACACAATCAGGGGAATACAGAACCGCCGCAGAATATAAAATTGAATGCGTAATTGACGGGGAAATTGGTGACAAAATCGGTGAAATAATGGACGGCAAACTTGCAACGTCAACTGTCAATATGTGGATAAAAAGCAAGGCGCGTGAATGGTCACGATTAAAGAATGCGTTTGACAGAATAAACGCTTCTTCAGTTCACCAAATAGACGCAATTCGTTCAATTCTTAGTTGGGAAAAAGCCAAAATAAACCTATAAAAAATGAATCAAGAAACCTATCAAGATTACGAAAATGGAATGCAAAATTTGCTTCCAATGGAACGTCAAATGTTATTAGCAAAAGTTTACCATTATAGTTGGTATTCACCTGAAGCTTATAAAGAATTAACCGCATACCTTACAAAGTGGGAAAAGGAATGTGAATTTAAAGCAGTATTTTTTAATCAGGATTCAGAAGAATCCACAAACCAAATATAAAATGTCAGAAGTAAAAAAAGAATCAATCGGTGCTTGGAAACGTACAACACCAAAAGGCGAAGTAATTAATTTCACAATAAACGGTCAACGTTATAATATGTGGTTAAATACTTATAAAGACAAACCTTCGCAACCCGACTTCAAAATATATGAAGACAATTACGTTGCACCAACAGAAACAAAACCACAGTCAAAACCGGATTTTAAACCATTGTCAGAAGACGATTTATTTTAATTATGAATGAAGAACTTAAAAACGAATTGGTGCAATGTTATAAAAACAGTTTATCAAGCTTAAAAATGATTCATAAAACGTTAGTAAGTGCGAAAGTTATAACAGAAGATTTTGCAGTTAGTAAAGGCGCAACAGACATTAAGCCGCATAGATTGATTGAATTAGTACAGGACGTATTTGAAGCAGACGTATTAGTTAAGAATAGAAAACAAGCAACAATCTTTGCGCGTAAGGCAACCGCATATATTTTAAGGAAATATACACAATTGTCTTTAAATGAAATTGCGCCTTTAATTGGGGTCGGTGACCATACAACAGTTATTTACAATATTCAAACTGCTTCAGATCTTATTGAAACAGAAGATTGGTACAAAGAAAAAATTGACCAAATTGAACAAGATATTGAAAGTTTTAATAACTTTGTAAGGAAATAAGTAAATGCGTTATGCAACAACGCAGTATTAAATATATTGGGTCAAGGGTTTTACAGGTAGTTGCATTGCCTGTTTGCCTGCGACCCTTTTTTTATTATGGCAATATTTAGAAAAATACACGTCAGCTTTTGGAAGGACGAATTTATTGAAAGTCTGACACCTGAACAGAAGTTTTTTTATTTGTATTTAATGACAAATGACCGGACAACGCAATGCGGCATTTATGAAATTACAATAAAACAAATGTGTTATGATACCGGGTACAATGAAGACACAATTAAAAAGCTAATTGAATTCTTTACAAAATGCGGTAAAATACAGTATTCTTTGGCAACAAAAGAAATTGCAATGAAGAATTGGCTGAAATACAATGATTCAACTTCACCAAAGGTAAAATCCTGCATAAACAAAGAACTTTTGAAGGTAAAAGATAGAATATTGATACAGTATGCATACAGTATGGATACACATACGCAAGAAGAAGAAGAAGAAGAACAAGAAGAAGAAGAAGAACAAGAAAAAGAACAAATTGATAATAAAACTTTGTTTTTAGATAAAATTGAACCTTTTAAGGGTTTATTGGGGGAATCATACCAAGAATTTATTGATTATTGGTGCGAATCTTCAAAAAGTGGTAAATTGCGTTACCAAGCAGAAAAATTTTTTGACGTAAAACGCCGGGTTAATACTTGGCTTCAAAACAAATTAAAGTATGGAAATACAAAAAATACTGACCCAACCGCTTCAAGTCGCAAAAGAATGCAAGACTTACAAAATTGGGTTAATAGCTAACGAAGACCTGCCAATTGTTGAATCTTTTAAAGGCGACAAATTAAACCTGGCTTCACCGGTAATTATAAGGGAAAATTTAGCCTATATTTTTACATTAATAGGTTTAACCCGTTTACCGGACAAAATGGAATTGGAAGTTATTGAAGATTATATTCGTACTACATATCCATATTTTACGGTGCAGGAAATGCGAATTGCTTTTAAAATGGCAGTTCAAGGTCGTTTTGAGTGCAATACAGACCACTATGAAAAGTTTTCACCAAAGTATATATCCCAAATAATGAACGCCTACAAAGCCAAAGCAAACGAAATACGCAAGAATTTACCGCCACCGCCTGAACCGCCTGTAAAAGAATTAACAGACGAAGAAATTGTTGAATTTACAAAAAACGATTGGCTGACGGGTAAACGCCAAGACTTTAACCGTGTTTTTAATGCTGACAAAGTATTTTCAATCCTTCTAAGACAAGGCAAATTGAAATTTACACCCGAACAGATCTTGGAAACAATTAAGGTTGTACGTGAAGACAATTTATACAGACTTAACCGGCTGAATCCATTGGAAGCCAAAGAGTTTACCAAAAGGGTTAAAAACGAAGACTTTATTGAATCACAATGTAAAAAATTAGCATTAGTCAAATATTTTGAAAATTTATCAAATTAAATATACGCACTACGGAACTTTGAAATATTGTTATACAGACAATTTTATTGACTTTTATGCCAATTATCCTGAAGTCAAAACAAAAGAAAATAGGTTATTATTTACAAAACAATTTTATGAAAAAGTGCAACAGGTGCAAAAAGAACTTGGATTGGGACAAATTTAGGAAGGACAAACGTAACCTTGACGGGTATTATAGTTATTGCAGAATATGCAGTAAAGAAAAAACCGAAATATATAAAAACAAAATTAAAGAAGGTACAATAAAAGCATTTTAAATGGACATATCGGCAAACGACCTTACAAAATGGGCTAAAACAAACCTGGAATTAATTGGTTGGCGTTTAAATAGGGTTAACAATATTCCATTTGGAAAACGAAAAGGTACTATCCAAAAAGGTTGGGCGGACTTGCAAGGTTATACCGAAAAAGGTGTTTATGTTGCAATTGAAGTTAAAAAGTTGGGTGACAAACTAAGTAAAGAACAAAAGGAACGATTAAAAGATATTTTTGAATGTGGCGGGATTGTCTATATTTGTACTGAAGTAGAAAACAAACCTGCTTTAATTGAATGGTCAAAAATAAAATTTTAGCTGAATTTTGGGACTTAAAAGAAGTCAACGAAGCATTTGGCAAAATGCAACCTGAAGAATTGCGGTATGATCTGAAGGCAGAAGTTTTTTTAGTTCTTTGTGAAATGGACGAACAAAAGTTAATTGGACTGTACGAACGAAACGAATTAAGATTTTATATAGTACGTACAATGTTGAATATGATTAAAAGCGACAGAAGTACATTTTATAAAAATTACCGCAACCATATTGAATTTGTGGCGGCTGATTTGAATAGGGAAATTAAACGTATAAATGACGAACCAACTGATTTGATTGATAAATTGGAAAAGAATTTGGAAGGTTTACATTGGTACAATAAGGAAATATTAAAACTATATGCAATTGATTTTAAAAAGAATGCAAAAGAACTAAGCAGAAAAACAGGCATTCCATATATGTCAATTGTTAGAACTATAAATAAAACCAAAAAACAAATGAAACAAAACATACGCAAATGATTTTATCAATTTTAACCGCCGTCTGTGCATCACTATTTATTAACGATATACATAACCTTCCCTTTAAATGGAAAGCGAATTTCAAGCCATTTAATTGCGGAAGTTGCCTGGCTGCGTGGCTTGCACCAATACACTATTTCGCACCTGAATTAATACAAAATATTACTTCGTGCATATTTATTGCCGGATTTTTAGCACCTGTTGTTTCAAAATTAATATGGAATTTATGGAAATAAAACAAGAACACCGCGACTTTTTAGACGCTAATATTAACAATTACGAAAGCGCGCAAAATGGATATATCCGAAATTTGGATTTACCCGAACTTCAAATGTACGAACACATTTACCGTTTGTATTTAGACCCTAATTTTTTATTGTCTGTTTGGTGCGGTGCTTGTAAGTTTGATATGATTATGCGTTTATACAATTGGTATGTGGCACAACCTAAACAAGTCGAACCTAAACCAATACGTGAACAATTTGAAACAGTTGTAAATGCAATTGAAAAAGAAATAAAGAAACGCGGACGTAAACCCAAAGCAAATGGCTAATTTTATACACCCAACCGCCATAATTGGCGACAACGTTATTTTAGGCGACAACAACTACATTGGCGCTTTTTGTATTATTGGCGACCCCGCAGAACACAAAAAATATTGGGGTCAAGAAAAAGGCAAAGTAATTATTGGCAACAATAACATTGTTACCGGATTGGTTACAATTGACGCCGGAACTGAAGTGCCAACCATTATTGAAGACGGTTGTTTTATTATGAAACACGCGCATATCGGTCACGATTGCCGAATAATGAATAATGTAACAATAAGCTGCGGCGCAAAGATTGGGGGACATTCAATTATCGGTGAAGGTTCAAACATTGGATTGAACGCAGTATTGCATCAATTCAGTATAATAAAAAGGGGTTGTATGATTGGCGCAAGTGCTTTTTTTAAAGGTGAATCAGAACCCGAAATGAAATATGCCGGTGTACCTGCAAAATATCTTTCACCAAATATAAAAAAATGAACGAATTTGATAAATGGCGCGAACGCTACGATACAATGACAATTGATGAACAAATAGTTTATCATAATGAATTAGAAGCACGTTATCCCGAACAAAATCATTATAATTATGATAATGTAAAGGAAGCATTATTGCTTTGTAATAAACCAATAGTTTTAGAATTTGGAACTTGGAAGGGCGATTTAGCTAAACAAGCTATGCAAGACTTTAACATATTAGATTGGTATGGGATAGAAATTTGCGAAGCTGCAATTCGTTCAACAAAATGCAAAGAAGTTAATTATATTAAGCCTACAAAATTTGATTGGTTTAAAGATAAAAGAACAATAAAAGCCGATATTATCATAGCAACACATTTTATTGAACATTTAAGTAACGACCATTTTGAACAATTAGCTAAATATTGCAAAGGGGTTAAATATATACATTTTGAATCCCCGTTGACAAACGACGGGAATAATTGGGTTGGTTACGAGGGTACACATAAACTAACAATAGGTTGGAATAAAATAAACGAAATAATGAAACAAAACGGATTTAGTTTAATTATTGATAAACCTGAAAGCAAAACCTATGACCAAACTTGATTCAAATATTAGAAAATGAATATAGCCGTAATTTTACTAAACCTAAACAGAAACCATTTAGCAAAACGCGTTGTTGACCAAAATTTTAAAAATGCGGGACACAATGCGGATTGTTTTTTGGTTGACAATGGCAGCGACGAAGTGCCGTATGACATTTACAATTGGACAAATTGCAATGTTTCAACAAAGAAACGGGGTATTGCCGCAGGTGTTAACGCCGGTTTAAATATGACACGCGCATACGACGGCGTATGTATATTAGCAAATGACATTCTTTTACCTGATAATTGGTTGTCAAATTGGGTTATGTTTTCAGAACGTGTGTCAAAAACGGGCATTATTGGCATACATTGTGTTGAAGATTTGCCACCATTGGTTGACGGAATTCATAAAACACACGTGCCATTTGGCGATAATTTTATAACAAGGGAATTGATTGACACTATTGGCGGTTACAATACAGAATACGACCCGTATGGAATGCAAGACCGTGATTATGCAGAACGCGCAATAATTGCAGGATTTACAAATTATTACATACCTGATTTACGTTCTGAACATATTGGACACGACGTTGGAAATGGTACAGAATACCGACAAATGAAGGACGAAAGTTTACAACGCGCACAGGCAGTTTGGGAAAAATACCAACCAATTTACCATACAGAAAAAAAACTTTATGCGGATTTTAGCAATAACAAGTAAAACAAGCGGGGTCGCTTACCATAGAATCATTATGCCAATAGTCAATATGCAAAAAGATTATTGTTTAATGACCGATACATTAAGCGAAGAAACATTTGAAGGCAATTACGATATTGTTGTTATGAATAGAATGCTTGCAAACATAACACCCGAACAAATGGACGCCTGGCGCACAAAGTTTGGTTTTAAATTAGTTGTTGACAACGACGATTATTGGTATTTAGACCCTTCGCACATATTACACGAACGTTACGTTTTAAATAATGTTAGTCAGCAAATTATTGATTGGCTTCGAATTGCAGACCTTTGCACAGTTACGCACGAACGATTAGCTGAAGAAGTAAAGCCATACAATACCAATATTGAAATTGTGCCAAACGCTATTCCATACGGCGAAGAACAGTTTAAGGATTTTAAAAAGGATTCAGATCTTATTCGTTTATTTTGGTCAGGTTCGGGAACGCACGGCAAAGACTTGGAAATATTACGTAACCCAATGAAGCGTATTAATTTTCCTGTACGTACAGTTATTGCCGGATTCAACGAAGATGAAAAGCCAATTTGGGACGGAATGATTTGCGCATTTACAAACGGATTGAAACTAAACCCAACGATTTACAATTTTAATCAGGTTACCGAATATATGGCAGCCTATGCGGATTCAGATATTTCATTAATACCATTAATTGATTCAAAGTTTAATTCAATGAAGTCTAATTTGAAGGTACTTGAAACCGCAGCAAAGAAAAACCCTGCCATTGTCAGTAACGTACACCCGTACAAAGGATTTTATCCCGCCTGTCACGTCAATAGCCAAAAAGATTGGTACTATTGGATAAAACTATTAACCAAAGACCCTGACGCCCGTAAAAGCTACGGAAACGCTTTATACGAATATTGTAATAAGAACTTCAATTTACACGAAGTAAATAAACACCGATTCGCTATTTATAAAAAACTAATAGGCAATGCCGGTAATTAAATGTTCAAACGGGAAATACAGAATTGGGTCAGGCGCTTGCATATATGACACCGAAGAAAAGGCAATAAAAGTTTGGCAGGCAATATTAGCTTCAGGCGCTTACGCTGCGGATTTAAACAAAGTTAGTTTTGATTTTGACGATACTTTAACGACTGAAAAAGGTTTTAAAAAAGCAAAAGAATTAATTGCAGAAGGTAAAACAGTTTACATAGTTACACGAAGACAACAAAGCGCAAGTGAAGAAGTTTACAAAGTTGCTGACGAATTAGGAATACCAAAAAGCAGGGTTAAATTTACAAATGGTTCTTATAAATGGGAAACCATTAAACACTACGGCATTGGTACACACTACGACAACAATTCACGTGAAATAGAATTGATTAATTCTAAAACGACCGCAAAGGGTGTAAAATTTGCGTTTCAGGATTCATATACAGATTATCCCGAAGCAGCGACAAACAACGCTAAAAAAGCTTTAAAATACGCAGAAACGAATGGTTGGGGTGAATGTGGCACACCTGTTGGAAAAGCAAGAGCAAACCAATTAGCAAACAAAGAACCAATTTCACGCGATACAATTGCAAGAATGGCGTCATTTAAAAGACACCAACAGAATAAAAACGTACCTTACGAACAAGGTTGCGGCGGTTTAATGTGGGACGCTTGGGGTGGCGACGAAGGTGTTGAATGGGCGATTCGTAAGCTTAAACAAATAGATGAAGAAACACACTAAAATTTATCTTGATTACTTTGGCTATGGTTTAGAAGACTTTATTCCCTGCGAAGTATGCGGACAAAGAGCAGTTGACATACACCACATAGACGCACGGGGAATGGGCGGTACAAAGAAACAAGACACAATTGAGAATTTACAGGCATTATGCAGGTATTGTCACGTTGTATTAGGGGACACAAAGAATCATTATCAATATTTAAAGGAAATTCACAATAAGTTATTAAATGGCAAAGGTTAAACAAGACAGTCGCAAAGTATCATTCGGTAAAAGAAAGCGCGGACACGCGAAAAAGAGTTATAACAAACATAGTCAAAGACCAAAAGCGTACAAAGGTCAGGGACGATAAAACTGTGTTCAAACTGTGTAATTATGGCAAAAAATATATCAGGTTTAAAACCATTCAAAGCGGGCGAAGATTCAAGACGCAACTTAGAAGGACGACCAAGAAAATACGTTAGTTTGTTAAAAGAACAAGGCTACAAATTAAACGAAATAAACGATTCAATACAAGCGTTAATGTCAATGACCCCAAAGGAATTGGAAGCGGTGACAAAGAACCCGGACGCAACTGTGCTTGAAATGACTGTTGCAAAGGCAATCACTAAGTCAATGAATAACGGAAGTCTTTATTCAATGGACACTTTATTGTCCCGTGTTTACGGTAAACCAAAAGAACAGGTTGACGTTCAACAAGATTCACGAATTGAAGTCGTATTTGTTGACGGCAAAACCATTTTGTAAATAGATTACAAAGTGCATATCTTTACATTATGCGCATAGAACTTCCAACACCACATATTAACCAAAGGAAAATATTGGATTCCGATAAACGCTTTATTGTCGTTATGTGCGGACGTCGTTTTGGTAAGTCAGAACTTTCACAAATACTTGGAATCACAGAAGCTTTAAAAGGCGGGTCAGTTGCATACGTCACACCGACATATGGATTGGCGCAAGTATTCTTTGAACGCCTGACAAAGACATTGCCATTTAAAAACAATATATCAAAACTTAAAATCTATTGTCCCAACGAAGGTTCAATTGAATTCTTTACAGGTGAACGGTTGGATAACTTGCGCGGTCGCAAATTCCATTTGGTTATTATTGACGAAGCAGCTTTTATTTCAGATCTTGAAGACGGTTGGTCAAATAGCATACGCCCAACGCTGACCGATTACGAAGGACGTGCGGTTTTCCTTTCAACGCCACGTGGCAAAAACTTCTTTTATTCCCTATTTATGAAGCAGGGTGAAAACGATTGGCAAAGCTTTAAATTCAGCACATACGACAACCCGCACATAAACCCCCGTGAAATTGACGACGCCCGAATACAATTACCGGAAGTCGTATTTAATCAAGAATATTTAGCAGACCCCGCAGAAAATAGCGCCAACCCTTTTGGGAACGCATTTATTAGACGCTGCATAAAACCATTATCAGCACAGACAATTGTTTGTTACGGTATTGACCTGGCAAAGTCAGTTGACTTTACTGTTATCATTGGCTTAGATAAAAGCGGAAACGTGGCTTATTTTGACCGCTTCCAATTGGATTGGCATAACACTAAGGAAACCATAAAAAGATTGCCGCCTGCGCCTATAATCGTGGATTCAACGGGTGTTGGCGACCCGATACTTGAAGACTTATTGCGCGAAGGTGTAAACATTGAAGGTTTGAAGTTTACAAGTCAAAGCAAACAACAATTAATGGAAGGTTTAGCTTCAGCCATTCAACAGGCTAAAATCGGATTTCCTGAAGGGGTTATTGTGGACGAATTAGACGTGTTTGAATATCAGTTTACCGCAAACGGTGTAAGATATTCAGCGCCGTCCGGATTCCACGACGACTGCGTTGTTGCTTTGGCTTTGGCTTGGCAAAACCACGCAGTAAAACGCGGGAATGGGCGATACGCCTTTGCTTAATCAATCACAAAAGTTGCTTTATTAGGGAACTTTGAGGCGTAAACGATTGATAATCGGCTCATATATGATTGATAAACCGTTTATACTTATTATTTACCGTTCATCACATTTTGTTTGAAACTTGTATAAAACCTGTGCTATATTTGTGGAAACAATAAAACTAATATGAAACAAGCATTTAAAATTTACAAAAAAGGTACTACTGATAATTGGGTTACAATCTTAATTCCAATTGAATCATTTAATTTAGAAGTATTAAAATTTAAAATGGAAAAATATCTTGCTTTAGGATATGAAGTAAAACTTATTAAATAAACCATAACAAATAATATGAACAAATTAAAAACACCACAGGAAAAACATTTAGAATTATTAGCTGCACGTCAAAAGCAATACGCAAAAGATTCTTTGGGTATGGGTTGGTTCTTCGCTATTATTGCAGGCGCTTTATTGTTGACCGCTTTAATTGAAAACCTTTAATATGAATCACGCAAGTTTATTTAGCGGGATTGGGGGTTTTGATCTGGCTGCACATTGGGCGGGTTGGAATAACGTATTTCATTGCGAATGGAATCCATTTGGTCAACAAGTTTTAAATTATCATTTTCCTAATTCAATTTCTTATAATGACATCACAAAAACCGATTTTACAGTTCACGCAAACAAAATTGACATTCTCACAGGTGGATTCCCCTGCCAACCATATTCAATTGCAGGACTTAGAAAAGGAAAAGACGACCAAAGACATTTATTTCCTGAAATGCTTAGAGCAATTAAAGAAATCAGACCGCGTTGGGTTATTGGCGAAAATGTTCGTGGGCTTGTTAGTTGGAACGAAGGGTTGGTATTCGACGAAGTGTGCGCTGACCTGGAAAATGAAGGCTATGAGGTACAACCGTTTATTATTCCTGCTTCAAGCGTCAACGCGCCACATAGAAGGGAAAGAATATGGTTTATTGCCTACGCCAACTTGCAACGAATCGACAAATATGACTTTGCCGCCGTCACAAATAAAACGGAACGACAGTATTGTGAAAAGGATTTTATTGAAAAACCCGGAAGCTGGGAAGAATTTCCGATTGAATCCGAAGTACGTGGAAGAAATGATGGGCTTCCCGAAGGATTGGACGCTAAAACCTTTTCTTATTGGGAAAAAGAATCAATTAAAGCATACGGAAACGCAATAGTTCCGCAAGTTGCTTTTGAAATATTCAAAACAATTAATACATTTGAAGAACAATTAAAAAACCTATAATTATGCCTTACTCAACTTGCTGCGGCGCACACACCAATTTTACTGAAATGGACATTTGTCCGGATTGCTTAGAACATTGCGACTTTGAAGACGACGACGAAGAAGAAGTTGCACAGGACGAACAAACAGAAAACCGAATTGACCAAACTAAAATTGACCAAAATGCCTAATTACTACGAACTAAAACAAACGACTTTAATGGAATTGGAAATTGAAGGTTTAATTGAAAAGATTAAACAACTTGAAATAAACATTGGAATTAAAGAATTGGAAGTTAAACAATTAAAAATGCGTATATTAGCATTGGCAGACATTAACCAATAATACTTTATGATAACAAATTTTGAATTCCTTACAAGGGAAATGACCGACGAAGAAAAGAAGTTAGTGCCAATTCTGATAAAAGGATTTAGTACCAAGACAAAAGACAACCCAATTAAAGCGCCTGAAATAGTACAAACAATCAATGGCAAACGTGATACATTGGGTTTAAAATTAAACTTTTCTGAAGTTAGGTTGCGAAAAATAGTTAACTTTATAAGGGCGGAAGGCATATTGCCGTTAATAGCTACGTCAAACGGTTACTATTGCAGCAATGACAAAGAAGAAATTAAAAGCCAAATTGAAAGCTTAACGCAGCGCGCTGAAGCGATTATGTCAAGCGCTAACGGGTTAAATAAATTTTTATGATAATAGTTTTTTCAATAATATGTTGGGAATGTGCTAAACTTATATTCTATAAACTTATAAATAAATAATATATGAAGGAATTAATTAAACTTCGCGAATGGGTTGAACAACAATGCAAAACAGATCAGCCATTTAGTTGCGCGGACATCTTAAATAAGATTGACGAAATGTGCGAAACTGACGACGATATTGATAATCTTTTACTAACTTCGTGCTATGAAATGGAATAATTTAACCCTTTGGCAGTACCAACAATTAATGCCTATTTTAACCAACCCCGAAAAGGATTGGACAGAATTAGACAAAGAAGTAAAGCAGTTGGCGGTAATTAGCGGATTGACTGAATATCAGATCGACAGTTTAAGCATTGAAACATTAAAGGAAATGCGCCAAGACCTGGCATTTTTAGACGAACCGATTGAAGGCAAACCGGTTGACTTTATTGTTGTCAATGGCAGACGTTACCGAATGAATTACGATATTAAGAATATGCCGGCTGCACGCTACATTGAAAGCAAGGTATTCAGCAAAGACACATTGGGAAACCTGCACAAAATAGCTGCGTCAATGGTTATACCGCAAAAGAAGACTTGGTTCGGCAAATGGATTGACGACAAATACGACGCAAGCAAACACGAAGATTATGCTACGGATATGCAGGAAGCTAACTTTATACACGTTTACCATTCGTTGGTTTTTTTTTATCAAGTTTACAGAAATTGGATAGAAGTTTCTCGGGACTATATGAAGGCGGAAATGATGAAAGCGGGAATGACGGCGACGCAAGCGGATTCGGTGGTGTTGCTTTTATGCGAATCTACGGGTGGCATTATACCGCCAAACTTGTTGCCGAACACGAAAATATCAGAAATTCAGAAGCTTTTGAAATGAAGACTTTGGAGTTTTTGAATACAATGGCGTATTTAAAGTCAAAAAATGCATACGACCGCGAAGAATTAAAGCGGCAAAGATAGTTGGTTTTATGTTATGAGTAAATATGAAGAAGACCCCGTTATTTAGCGGGGTTTTTCTATTGGCGGTATTTAGAGTTGAAATAGCTATTTATTTGTATGAGTGAAGCCAAAGCACAGGCAAAAGCAATTAGGGACGGATTTCTTAAAAGAATCGGTGAACAATACAACCTTATTGACCCGACTGAATTTCCTATTGCTGAACAAATGCTTATATTCTATGGTAAGGAGTTCAACGACGAAGTACAAAAGAATCTAAGCAAAAGCGGTTCAATTGCTTCCGGTAAGATTGGGGATTTGGTTGTACCAAAGGTCAATAAATTTGGGAATGATTATGAAATGTATTTGGGATATGACAAAGACAACCCGGCTTCAGTTTATTATAAGTTTATAAACAAGGGGGTTCGTGGTGTTGGCGGTGAAAATGCAAGACCTAAAAAGGTTGCTTCAGATTCCCCGTATCAATATAAAACACCATACCCAAACAAGAAAATGGCAACGTCAATTTTGCAATGGTACAGGTTAGGTAAGGCAAAGACGACAAATGAAACACAGACAAAGAAATTAAGCAAGACCCAAAGGAAAAATAAAAAGCTTTCAAATGCAGTTAAAAAAGCGCCTTCATTAAAAACATTGGCATACGCTACGGCTGCGGCAATTAAAAGGGACGGTTTACGTACAACTTCGTATTTTGACAAAGCAATTAAAACAGTATTTAATAAAGAATTCTTTGAAACAATGGCAGTTGCTTTTGGCGGTGACGTTCAGCTTCAAATTAGACAAATAGGAAATAAAATAGAATCAAGCAATGGCAATAACAGTAAATAGTCAACCGGCTACATATCCAAGTATGCACGAAGACCTTTGGTTTGTAGCTTCTTCAACAAATGTTGGGGTTACAAACTTTAAATTTGTGTACGACGTATATATTGACGGCGCACAGGTAAGCAGAAACAAAGTATTCCCTGCACCAAGTGGTGAAGGTAGTTACGGCGTATTTAACGCGTCACCAATGGTGCGCGCATACGTCACCAATTACTTTGAACCTTCAGGAAGCACGGTTTTAATGGCTTCAAATAATAAAATAAAAGTTGACTATCAAGTGCGCATAGGCGAAGAAGTAAGCGGTGCAGTTGTTGCAAACCTGGCTTCAGGTTCTTATTCAGCATACAACTATTATGCGCCTTTGTTCGGGGATATATTCACGGAAAACGGCGACGTACCTTTGGTATTGTCAAGCTATTATGATAATTTACTTATTGAGAATTACACGGACGATTGGTTGTCAGATCGCGACAATGGGGATATACCTATTGAATACGGCGACCAATTTTTTATTACATTCTTAAAGATTACGGGCGGTACATATAAACTTTGGGTTCAACCGACAAATGAAAACGGAACTTTCGGAACTGCGGTAAGTGGTGGAATTACAATGACCGGACAATTTAACTTATTCAATTTCCAAGCTGCGGCAATCAATGCTTGGGCGGGTTCAACAATAATCACAGAAAACACATACGGGTACAATGTTTATATTACGCTTGGCGCAGCCGTTACAAGGGTTTTACGATTCAGACAGGTATGTAACCCAAAGTACCGACAGTATAACCTTCACTTCCTTAACAGACTTGGCGGGTACGATACAATGGCATTCAGGCTTGTCAGTAAGCGAAGAAGTCAATTTGAACGTTCTTCATACCGACGCAATCCTTATCAATTATCAGGTAGTCAAATGACTAATATTGATACGTACAACAAATACAATGAAACTACGTACAACTTCGCAATACAACATACTGACTTTTATATGTTGACTTCAGATTGGGTTAATGACCAAGATTTTGCTTGGCTTGCTCAATTAGTTGCGTCACCGATTATTTATATGGAAGTACAAGGTGCATTTTTCCCTGTAACAATTAACAACACAAACTATCAATACAAATACAAGGTTGCTGACCAATTATTTAATTTTGATTTAGAAGTTGAAGTTGGTAAATATTTAAACAGTCAATACAGATAATGATTAGAACCGAAATTTATATTGAAAATCAATTGATTGATCTGTTGCAAGATATTGGGACAAACTTTACATATACGATTGACGACGTAAACGACTTTGGAAGTCGTAATACTTCGTTTAGCCGTACAATTGCAATTCCTGCAACGTCAAGAAACAACAAGATATTAGGTTTTGCATTTGAATTAGGTATTTCATTTGAACACAATATGGAATTGCCTAACGTAAATACAAACTTTACGCCTTCGCAGGCTGCTAAATGTGAAGTATTTATTGATAAAATACAGATATTCAAAGGCGTTATTCGCATACTTGAAATAGTTTCAAATAAGAATGCAACAGAATATCAATGCGCGGTGTTTGGTGAATTAGGCGGGTTTATTACTGAATTAGGTAATAAGCGTTTAGAAGACTTGGATTTTAGCGAATACAACCATACTTGGAACGTTACTTCAATCCAAAACAGTTGGGATTCAATTACAGGTTCAGGTTACTATTATCCATTGATTGATTACGGTAACGTTTCAAGTAATAAAGACGATTTCAGCGTTTCGGCTTTTCGTCCTGCATTATACGCAAAGGAATACATTGAAAAGATATTTGAAGATACTTCGTACAGTTTAAATTGCGACTTTTTTAATACTGATTTCTTTAAAAAATTAATTATTCCAAACAATAGTCAGGGTATTCAGGGTACAAATGACCGTTTTATACTTGCAACTATTGACGCAACCAAAACAATATTAAACAGTAACACCCCAACCGCACGAAATATAAATGTACCATTTGATACTACGACTTTACTTTATTTTACGGAAAATGGAAGTAAAAGCATATTTACTTATACTGACGGTACAAAGACAATTAGGGCGTTGGCTTCCATAACCGGAGTTTATCAAACTGACGCTGCTTCTTCAATTACTGCGACTTTGTACATTGGGGGTGTTGCAGTACAAACTTTTACACAAACAACTATTTCAGCAAATAACCCGTATTCATTTAACTTTGATTTCACAGGAAATATTTTAAATACAAACCAAGTGCGTATTGAAATAAGCGTACCTGTAACTGCAAACACTTATATTGTAACAATATCAAATGCAAACTTTAATTTTAGTCAATTAGCTGCGCAATTAGCAACTGTTGCTTACAATGGTACTGTTTCAATAAATAACAACTTACCAAAAGGAATTTTTCAAAAAGATTTCTTTTTAAGTATTGTTAAAATGTTTAATATGTACGTTTATCAGGATAACATAAACGACAAACAAATAAATATTGCACCATATATTGATTTTTATTCTGATGCCGTGACTAATTCATTGGATTGGTCACAGAAGATTGATACAGGTTCAACAATATCAATTAAACCAATGTCACAATTGAATGCGCGTTATTATGCGTATAAATATTCTGACGATTCTGACTATTTTAATGAAAACTACAAAAAGAAATATGGTCAATCATACGGTGATTTTTTATATGATTCACAATTTGATTTTGTAAAAGACACGGCATATTCTCAAATTATATTTGCACCAACTGTTTTAACGCAACCAACTTCACACGGACACCTTGACAAATATTTTTCAGCTATTTATAAATTATCTAATTATAATACACAGGAAGACCCAATGGATTCTGTGTTACGTATTTTAATGGCTAAAAAATTAAACATTGCGCACCAATGGCATATTAAAAGCGGAATCAATGGCGCAGGTTCTAATTTAGCTTCATTAACAACTTACGGTTATGCCGGACACTTAGACGACCCAACCAACCCAACTGTTGACTTAAATTTTGGCGCACCAAAGGAATTGCAATTTCCTGCGTCAACTTACCCAACAAATAATCTTTTTAATACATATCATTTGCCGTACATTTTAGAAATTACGGATATGGAATCAAAACTTTTGACGTGCCGTGCTTACTTAAATACGGTTGACATATATAATTTAGATTTCAGCAAATACATTTGGATAAATGGCGTATTGTTTAGACTAAACAAAGTTGAATCATACGACCCTTTGGCATATAGAACAACACAGATTAGTTTACTTAAAGTAATAAAAACGAATTAATGGCAGAAGAAACAATTGGTATAAAAATAACCACAGACGCCGCGCAGGCAACCGCAGACGTTCAAAAATTAGACAAAGCTTTTGAAGAAACGGATAATTCGGTTAAAAGTTTACGAACACAATTAAAAGAAGCACAGGCGCAGGTTGGTTTAATGGCTGACAAGTTTGGTGCGACTTCAAAAGAAGCAGTAAACGCAGCTAAAAAAGCCGCTGAATTAAAAGACAGAATCGGTGACGCAAAAGCATTGACAGACGCGTTTAACCCCGACGCAAAGTTTAAGGCAGTCGCTTCTTCTTTGGCAGGTGTTGCCGGCGGATTTAGTGCGCTTCAGGGTGCAATGGCATTATTTGGAAATGAGAATAAAGACGTTGAAAAAGCTTTATTAAAGGTAAATGCTGCAATGGCATTGTCGCAAGGTTTACAGGCAGTCGGTGAAAGCGTGGATTCATTTAGACAATTAGGCGCGGTAATTAAAAGTACAACCGTATTTCAGGAATTAAACAATGCTGCAACAAAAACGGCTACATTTGTACAAAAAGCATTTGGCATTGCAACAGTTGAAACAAGTCAAGGATTTAAAGTTTTAAAAGGTGCTATTGTTGCAACGGGAATTGGTGCATTGGTTGTCGCTTTGGGTTTAGTAATAAATAATTTTGATGCAATTTCAGATTGGATAAAGAAAAGCCCTTTGGGAAGTTTAGCCAAAGGCGTTGGCGATTTAGTAACACAATTCACAGACTTTATTGGTGTAACAAGTGAAGCTGAACGTAATTTAAACAAATTATCAGTTGCCAATAAGCGTGCAAACGAAGATATTGAAAATCGTATTAAAGTATTAAAGGCGCAAGGCGGATCTGAAGATGAAATTTATAAATTAGGACAAAAAAGAGTTGAAAACGAATTAAGCACTTTACGTGAAAGCTTAAAAACAAAAGGTAAATTAACAGAAGACGAAAATAAACAGTTCAGGGATTTAAAGACTGAACAATTAGTTTTGACGGCTGACTATAATAAAAAGACGGCTGACGCAACTGCAAAAGCAGGTGAAGAAGCTAAAAAGAAACGTGACGAAGCAAATAAGCAAGCCATTGAAGATAAAAAGACGGCTGATAAAATGCTTATTGATTTACAAAATGAAAAGGCATTGGCTGAAATTACTTCTGAAGACGACAAAGCAAAGAAGCAAGCTGAAATAAATTACAATGCACGTATTGCTGAAATTGACGCTTTAAAAGTTGACGTAAAAACAAAGAACGAACTTAAAAAGATAACTGAAGAAGCTTACCAATTAGAAGTCAAAGAAATTGACGACAAGGTAAAAGAAAAGCGCGCTGAAAATGATAAAAAGTTTGAAGAAGAATTGCAAGCGACATTATCAGAAGCACGTATTGCTAAATTTAAAGACGGCAAAGAAAAAGAAGTTGCTGCTTTGGACGAAGCTTTGGAAGCAGATACTAAAAAGGTTTTGGACAATGCTGATTATACAGAAGTTCAGAAAAAAGAACTTATTGCTGCATTAAAAGATAAACACGGTGCAGAACTTGGCGAAATAGATGCTAAATATGTAAAAGAAGCCGACGACAAAGAACAAGCACGTTTAGATTCTATAATAAATAATGAAAACCTTTCATACGCAGCAAGAAAAGAAGGTATTGACAATGCATTGGCTTTAAACAAAAAGCTTTACGACGAAGGTAAAATTGATAGCATTGCATATACTAAAACTGAAAAAGAATTAGCTGACGCAAGGGTTGAAATAGGTAAAAAAGAAGCGGCTGCACGTGCTGACAATGCACAAAAGATTAGTTCTACATTAAAGAACGCTGCAAAGGCTATTGGTGAACATACAGTTGCCGGTAAGGCTGCGGCAATTGCTGCGGTGACTATTGATACATATATGTCAGCGACGGCGGCATTTAAGTCGTTAGCGGGCATTCCTGTTGTCGGTCCTGTTTTGGGTGCGGTTGCTGCGGCTGCGGCAATCGTTGCAGGTTTAAAGAATGTGAAAGCAATCTTAGCCGTTAAAACGCCTGACGTACCTTCCGGAAGTTCTGAACCTGGATTTGTTGACATACCAAGTCCTGGCGCACCTGCAAGCGGTGGCGCAATGCCAAGTCTTGGCGGGGGTGGTGGTGCTGCACCAAGTTTAGGTGGTGGCGGGGGTGGTGGCGGAAATGGTGGCGGTGGTGGCAATAATGCAATTCGTGCATACGTTGTTGAAAGCGATATTTCAGGTTCACAGAAAAGAGTTCAGCAAATACAAGACCAAGCAAGATTTGAATAAACGATAAATTAAATAAAATAAACTATTTATGGGTATGAATACAGAATTACCAATATATATGTTGGATATAACTGACGACATTGAAGACGATTCACAGGTTGACTTCATTGCATTGGTTGACCGTCCTGCAATACAAAAGAATTGGAACGCATTTAATAAAACACAGAAATTTGAAATTGTTAATGAAGACCGCCGCATTATTTCCGGCGCTATTATGTTGGCTGATACGCCAATTTTTCGTTCTGACGCTACTTATGGCGATTACTACGTTGCTTTTAGTAGGGATACTATTCTTAAAATTGTACAAAAGTTTTTCAAAAAAGGATTCCAAAGCAATGTGAACTTAATGCACGATTCAAGCGCACAGTTTGAAAACGTAACATTATTTGAAAGCTTTATTTCAGATCCTTCGCGTGGTATTATGCCAATGAAAGGGTTTGAAGACGCACCTGTTGGTTCTTGGTTTGGTTCAATGATAGTTGACAACGAAGAAGCCTGGCAAAAGGTAAAGAATGGCGAAATAATGGGTTTTAGTGTTGAAGGGTTATTTAATTACAAACCAAAGGAAGTAAACAAGGTTTCTTCAATGGTTGACGAGATTAAAAAAATATTGTCACAAGTTAAGTGATAAACATTTTATTTTTTAACTATATAATAAAAAAAGTATGAACGCACAGGAAGCGATTTTAAAAATCAAAGCTTTGTTTGAAGAAAACACGGCTGCACCTGTTGAAGAAATGAAGGCTGAACCAATTGTTGAAGAAACAAAGGTTGAAATGTCTGAATATTCTTTAATGGACGGCACAAAAGTTGAAATTTCAGCTTTGGAAATTGGCGGTTCAGTTACAATGCCTGACGGTACACCTGCACCCGCAGGCGAACACCAATTGGTTGACGGAACTGTTATGCAATTAGACGAAAACGGTATTATCATTGAACTTTCTTCAAAAGAAGAAGACGTGACACCGGAAGAAGAAGCTGCACCTGCACCTGAAGATATGGGCAAGGAAGCAGACAAAAAAATGCAAGAAATGACCGAAGCATTTGAAGCGCAAATTGCTGAAATAAAAGCAGCAAAAGAAGTTTCAGACGCAAAGGTTTTGGATTTGGAAAATAAGGTTAAGCAAGGATTTGCACAGGTAGCTGAATTAATTGAAGCACTTTCAAGTACACCAAGCGCAGACCCAATTTCAAAGCCAAATTCTTTTAATTCATTTATAAAAACAAATGATATTAAAGAACAAAGATTGGAAAAATATAGAAACGCAATTTTAAACACTAAAAATTAATAACAATGGCATTTGATGTATCAGCATTAGCCGCATATACTGAACAAAACGCAGCACAATTAGTGACGTCTT
>Ga0114976_10000261_pt1 | contig 32513 bp, 39 predicted proteins | sample S_130805_EF_Meta_FD_87319 | JGI IMG/M metagenome (GOLD analysis project Ga0114976, IMG submission 87319) | Freshwater microbial communities from Lake Simoncouche, Canada to study carbon cycling - S_130805_EF_MetaG | ecosystem: Environmental > Aquatic > Freshwater > Lake | place: Lake... | reverse complement strand
TACTATTTTCTTTTTATATAAAACTTACTACTCTACACTACACTGATATAGAACTCAATCAACTCCTCTGATTTATGACACACGCCCGTCAGTGTAGGCTTCCGTGTAGCCCCGTGCTGGGTCTAATCCATTCCATAGTTGTTCTCAGGGTCTTCGCCCTCATCTTTCCCCTCAGGTCGCACTGTGTTGCGAATGATGGTGCCTGGGGTGCTTCCGTCCTTATTACCCCACAAGTGAATGCCGATATGATGGGTGCTAATCTGAAAGCCCATATGATGACATTCATCAGTCCTCTTGAACCTTACTTGACTATCCATAACAGTTCGCTTGGTCAATGTAGCAACCTCCATAAAGCCAGGCTCATTGCGTTGCCGATGACTGGTAATAAGCCATGTCCAGAAGTCCTCACCAACCTGACGAATGAAGTGGAAGACCAAGAACATAACCCTGTCCAGCATCACCCTATCCTTCCTGAGGTAATCAACCATGCGGGTCTCTGGTGTTTGGAGTTGCTGAATAAGCCAATCAAGCCCAGCCTTCATATTAGGATTTTCAATTAGGCAGTCCTGGTCAATAGCCCAGTCAGCCACCAAGCCCAAGAAGAAGCGGTTATGGCCTACATCAAACTCCTTATCAGGGTTATTTGTCTTGACCATGAACATTGCCACTTCGTCCCAGTCTATTGGCTGACCAATAGGAGCGGGACAGCCATCAAGGGGGACATGGCGACGAATGCCAACTGATATCTTCTTGGGGTCTGTAAGCGACATAGTCGTTAAGCAGTTCATCGTAATATCCAACTTCTCAAAAGCGATAAGGGCAGGTGCGTCGGAACTCATGTTGCGTGTGCCTACTCTTCGGCCAGTCGTGCCATTCAATTTTTTATCAGTTGTAAAGGACACCCCCCATCGTCCTCCAGGCTGAGTGATGGGTGCGGACGATGGGGGGTGTCCTTTACAACTGATAAAAAATTGAAACCTGGGAGGCCAAGGTGGGTAGGCACCTCAAAACGAATGTCTAAGCCCAACTCTGATATGCCCTCTGTTGCTCCTGCTGTTGCTCCTATTGCTCCTATTGCTCCTGCTGTTGCTCCTATTGCTCCCAAGGTGTTGTCCAAGTCAGTCATCAAGACTGAGCCTGTGCGTGTAGATGTGGCTAATGGCACCATGATTAAGGGTGATGGTAAGACGAATGTGCTGACTGTAGTCTATAGCACCACCATCACGATTGATGAACTCAAGGGTCTTCTTCCCGGGCACCTGGAGGGTCTTGAGTGTGGCATCATCGGTGGCTCTACCTTCACCATCAAGCCTGAAGAGGCCATCAACAAAAGCACCACCAACAATATGCTCTACACTAATCAAGGCTCCGCTTGGCTGATGGAGAAGACCATTGAGATGGCTGCTGAACAAGCCACTATCCTCAACCCGCAGGTGGCCATGTTGGCTAAGATGGCTCAACTGGAGGCCAAAGCCAAGGCTTATGATGTGATGATGGCCAAGGTGGCTGCCGATGATGCCAAGCGTAAGGCTGACTATGCTGAGCGTAATCGCAAGATGCTGGAGACCAAGGCCAAGAACAAGGCCAAGTCCGAGACTGCTTCACTGGCATCAAGTGGTGGTAAGGTAGAGCCAGTGGCTGATGCCCCTGTGATTGAGGCTGTAGCCAAGAAGCCTGTGAAGACAGTGAAGACCAAGGCACCATCACTGGCTGCTCAATGGAGTGAGGCTACCAAGGGTGAATAGGATATATAACAAACTAATATAAACCAAATATATAACAAACTAATATAAACCAAATAAAAAATGGGCGAAAGCCTCTTTTTTTTGTTTTATATTAGTTATATAGTTATTTAATCCAGGTCGTGAGGAGGCACTATCATCACTATAGCAAACTGAATAGGCAAATCATTGGTGATGCTGTGGTGAATGAAGGGCAACACAAGGCCTGTAGGTGCCTTGCTCTTGAAGAACTTGAACAGGTCGCCATCATCATTCCAACGGGATTGCCAGTGTTGCTTCTGAGCCTCTGTGGGCATCTTGCGACAGTTGAAGGCCGCAGGAAGCACAGCCATCACAAGGGAATGACCATCAGCCTGACCCTTCTTAGCCTGTTCAATGTTGTAAGCACACCTGGTCTTGAATAGCATCTCAAAGTGGTCAGCACACTCCTTGAATGACTTGGTCTTTGTGTGTGCCTTCATGGGAGTAAGGCACATCTTCATGTAATAGTCCAGCACAGTCTTCTCAAAGTCATCAACCTTAGGTGTGCGATGGGCAAGAGACATGCGACGGATATAGTCAGCATCTTTGGAGCCACCTGAAACACGGGAAGCACCGGCGATAAAGTCATTAATGCTGAAGGCTTCAACGGAAGAGGCACTCATATTGTTTGGGTGCTTGACCTACCGTGGGTTCTACGGTTCAATTTTTTATCAGTTGTAAAGGACACCCCCCATCGTCCCTGAAATTGAATGGCGGACGATGGGAGGTGTCCTTTACAACTGATAAAAAATTGAAACCTGGGAAGCCTGGTAGGTAGGCACATCAAAATGAATAGTCTAATGAAGAGCATGACACCTGTGTTTGCCCACCGCTTCCTGGAGAACCGAGACCACATCATGCTGGAGAATGCCGACAATCGCAATGACATTCAGGCCATTGATGCCTGGCTCAATGCCTCACCTCATGACAGCCATCGTCGCAAGTTCCTTCTCTACCACATCACCATGACCACCCCCGTGTTTGGTGAGTGGAACTGGGTAAAGGCTGAGCGTCTTCGCAACCCTGATTGGGACACTGAATATGCCTTCGTCAAGAAGATGTGCGAAAAGTCTGATGATATCATCAACAGTTTCTTGGAGCGTGTGCCACGCCCCCTACCCAAGAAGTGGTTTGATTGTTCCCTGTGTGAGAAGACGGAAGTAGAAGGCTATGGCAACAACCCATGGCCTTACCCTGGTGCCAAGTGCTGTGATGAGTGTAATCAGCAAAAGGTCATTACAGCCCGTCTGCTTGGCCTCAAGCCTGATGTCCTCAACAAGACCAAGTGTGATGCCTGTAATAAGAGTTGTCGTCATAAGGACGGCAAACTGTGTAAGAACACTGACACTGGGGACTACATGCTGATATGCCTTGGGTGCTACGATATTATTCACGGTCAGAATGATGAGGAGGAATATGATGATGATGAGGACAACTATAGGGCTAAGATGTTAAAGATGTGCTTGTGCTGTGGCATGGGTTTCATAAACGCAGACAACAGAATTACTACATGTGGAGGGTGCTAACAACAGGTGGTCTCTACAAACAATGGCTTGATATAGGCCTTGTTTTTTTCTGGGTTGGTCTGCTCTGGGTTTTCAGTTGCTGTCTTATTCCCCTCCTCAATAGCCTCTAAGAAACCCCTGGTAAGCACCTCACGCTTGGACAATGGCTCACAAGATAAGAGAAGCCTAATCATATCATATAACTCCTGATGCTTGGGGCAATAGGAGCCAGGCCTGTAATGGTAATCACCAGGCTCAGGCTTCAATAGAACGACCTTATAGAGTGGGTTGAACTTACCGTGTCCCGCTTCAATAACAACTTTCATCTACCTTCTGCCGGGAAGAATAATGAACGATTTTGACGCATTCATTTTCGTCCATTCTAAAGTGGTGGGTGTAGGGTTGGTGGGTCGGGACAAGTCCAGGGCTATGAGATGAAGTTTATTAAGGTGTGAATGATTTGCTCCAACTTGTCCTTTATCCTCTCCAGTTCCTCTGTGAGGTCATCATTACGGGACAACTCATAGCACACACTCACCTGCGTGTGTAAGCCTTCTAACAGTTCAATCATGTGGTCAATGTTCAACCGAGGCATCTACAGTGGATATTATTTTTTACCGCCCATGAACCCTAAATAGCCTCCCGTCGCTATCTTCGCTATCATTGCTTTCCTGCGTTCTTCTACAAGGGCATCGGCTCTGCTCTGTGCCTCATCAACTATTTGCTTGTAGGCAAGTGGCTTGAGTTTCTCAAGGTCTTCTATTTCCTTTATTATTCTTGGCATGATGGTCTCTGCCGCATGTTTCTCCCATGTCTGAGCGTCAGGGTTGGCTATAGTTTCCTTCATTCTCTTAAGTGTCTCCAGTTTGTAGTTTAGACTACCCTTATATTGTTTCTCTGCCTCCTCTTGTGTGTCAAAGCCATAGGCTATATAAAACCCTTTCTTCTTATAGTCGTCTATGAGTTCATCTAAAATCCGCTTACCCTCAACACGACGGTCTAATCCCATAGCAATCTCCGTGTTCCATTGACTGGATTTTCCAGGTGGAGGGATTAGACCACGACGCTGAAGTTCCCTCACAATCTTATTCCGCTTGATGAGCAGGAGTTCATGCTGTTGCTGTTCAGTCTTACCCTCCTTCTCTTCCTCTGTTAGGACAGCCATCTCCTTGGCCTTTTTCTCCAATGGCACACGATTGAGCAAGGCTCTGGCATTCCTCAAGGCTATGCTTTTCTTCTTGGTCTCGTTTAATGCCTTACCCCAAGCACCTTTACCAAGGTCTCCACCAGGATTGCCAGTGAGACCTGTTTGCCTCAAACTATCCAACTCTTGTCCAGTGTCCATATCACGGAAATATATCTGTAAAAGTCTTTGCCACATGTCATGAGCCTCTTCTTCTGTCAAGTCCATATCATCAAGCATTGCCTGGTTCTTACGACTTCTCCAGTTAGGTTCCTGGAATAGTTCATCACGATATGCGAACCCACCTCCCCATAATCTACTTCCCACCACACGATATAATCCAGAACCTCCAGAAGTTCCTTCCCCTCCTATGATGCGTTTGTCTGCGTTCATTTGGTAATCTAATATATTTACAATGCCCTCAGGAAGTTCAGACCATTCCCTTTGTAAGTCTGCTCTCTCTTGTTTCAAGGTCTCCATTCGTTTCTCAATATCACGATAAGGTCTGCCTACAGGACGGGCTGGATTAATCCTCATTGTCCCTCCTGCTACTGCTGGTAAGAACTGAGGGTCTATCTTTCGCACTTTCCACTTGGTTTCATCAGCAGGGTCAGTCTCTCCCTGTGCTATCTCACGAGGTGGGTCATAGGCAAATATCCTCATCAAGTCTTTGTTAATAGGGTCAATGAAGGCTCTGGCTGTAGCAGGTAAAAGCCCCTCACCGTCCTCAACAGTCTTCCATGTTCGCAACTTCTGCCCCTTCTGTTCAAAGGTCTCTTCTGATGACAAAGACACCCCAAATATCTGGTCTTCAGGCACATCAATAGCATCTTCAGCCTTTCCACCTGGTGGCACCCACTGGACTTTGGCTCTCTGACCAGGCCTGGCCAATCCCTTATTGGGATTACCCATAATCTCTCCTGCCTTTGCCATCTCAGTCGTCTTCCTCTTCGCACCTTCACGACTTGACACCTGGCCAACACCCGTCTCTCCTTCAGCCTTGGCTACCTTCAACTTGGCCAATGAACCAGGTTTCGCAGGGTCTTCAATAGCGTGTTCAACAAACGGGACACCATAGGGGTGCTTGGCTGTCTTGGTTTTGGATAAGGCACCCTCTGACTTGATGCGTTGAAGTCCTGACCTCACATCTTCCATGCCCATGGAGTGTCTGGCCATCAACTCATTGAGACGCTCAAAGTAGGTTGGCTTATCTCCTTCTATTGGTTTCTTCTGTAAAGCCAAGTGAGCCTGGTAGGCATCAAAGAGTGCCTCCTCATCTTTCTCCGCTACATCAACTAATGCTTGAGCCTCCTTATCAGGTTCCTCCTCAGGTTCAGGTTCAGGTTCAGGTTCAGGTTTAGGTTCAGGTTCAGCCTCTTCCTTGGCTACCTTGAACACCTTCTTCGTTGTCTTGGCTCCCAAGGCATCAAGGGCTTCCCCATAGTCCTTGGCCTCATAGACCTTCTTCAATGCCTTATCCAGTTCGGCCTGGTCAGGGTCAGCATCGTCATCATCTTCCTCATTAATATCAATATTAGCCTGGAGTTCTTCAATGTGTTTGGCTATCTGATTTAATAGAGGCTTCTTAATCTGATGGTTGAACAATGCTCTTGTTAGTTGTTTCCACTGCCCCTTACCGTCTATTCCCTTAACATAATATTCAAATCCTCCTGGCTTACCTTCTCTACGAGCCTTATCTGTTGATGCTAAGTTTTGTGTAGCCCTGCGAACAGGAACATTCAAGGGTTCCTTCTCAAACTCTGTTATTTGATAATCAGACCAAGGAGGTTCCATTCGCTTGGTTAGCATAGGTTCTGTGGAACGGAGGACTTTCTTTTGTTCTCTCCCAACAACCTTTCCACCTTCCTTTCGTCCTATCTCATAAGCCAAATCACCACGACCCTCCTTGAGTTCTTCAAAGGGGTTCTTACCAACAAAGGGAATGATTGATGACCTAACATCTGTTTTATTCTTTGCCTTCCTTGCCTTGAACTGTGCTTCCGTTTCATTCGGTGAAACAATCTCTCCTGTCCTTGTTGCTCTACCCCTCTGTAAATCACGGACACTACGAGCAATATCAAGATTATATTCATTGTGCCGGTCTATGTCAGACTGACCTGTCAGTTGCTTCTTGATATTCCCCACACCCTGGTTATAAACTGTCATGATGCTTTCCTTAGCCTTTGTGAATGCCTGTAATAACTGCTCATCAGTCTCTTCAGGGTTATTATATCTCCACCCTGCTTTTACTCTCTCAACATATTCACCTTTAGTTTCATCTTTCTTACGCCAATGAACATCTTTGGTCTTCCTCCTCAACAGGAAATCCTTCTCTGTTTCATCTTCCCTTCTGACATAGTTATTAGCATTACGAGTTCCCACTTCTTTGAAGTTAATAGCCTTTACTCCTCCTGGTAAGAGAACTTCCCTCTTAGCATCGGCCGCAGTGTAGCCAGGCACAGGGTCATTCTTGGCCAACCAAGCATCAAGCCTTGTCCTGTAAGCAGGGGTCTTGTAATCCTCACCCGCCTTGGGTAAAGGCATGGCACCCAGGATAGCATTGGCTACCTTCTTATCCCACACCTCACGCTCCTTCCCCTTTTCATATTTGGCAGGTGCTACCTCTGTCCAGGCCTCTTCTACCGCAAGGGTTCTTTTTAACATCTCAACCTGTTGGGCTGGAGTTGCCTTCTTATAAGCCAATGATGCCTTCAAGGCATCTGAAAGATTTGTCTTATCCCTTTCAGACATCTCCCTACTTATTTCATCTTTCGTTATCCCTGACAGGGCTACACTCCTGCCACCCCCACCACTCCTTTGGTCATCATCATCATCTTCCTCATCATCTTCCTCTTCACTTTCAGGGATTATCTCATGTTCCCAGCCTTTCTGGACACCACCAGCATCATCATAAAAGTCTTCTCCTTCCTCCCCTACATCATCATCATCATCAGGCAACTCCTGGCCTTCTACCGGCTGAACCTCAGCCAAAAAACTCCTTGTCCATTCTGGTGCTTCTACGATTAAATCTGCCCCCCAACCACCTGGTGGAGCATCTCCTTTACCCCAATGACTTATCTTATCTCTGATGGCCGTCCGGAGGAGCCTTGCGTCAGCCATAGACTGTTGATATGTGCGTGTTGCCTTACCTTGGCCTGGGTTGTTCTTCAAATGAACCCAACGAAACCACTGTAAGTGAGGTAGGAACTGAGGATTAACCACTTTATTAGCACTGACCCATGGTCTTGCTCCTTCGCCCTTGGTCGTTGCCCGAGTTTTCTTTCTAAAGGTTGGAGGCATTCTATTTCTATCCCACTATTTTATTCACGGAGATTAGAATGCCTTCTTACTCATCAACGGACGCTATGCCCTTCAGACGACACGATGCCTCTGTAGCAGTGAGCAACTTATTTGGTCTCCCTGCTGACACTACTCTTTCATGGAACCAACGAACACCCTTTCCTGATTGGACACCCATGGCTCCTGTTCAACTTGAGGCACCCCAACAGGCTGTTTTATTACCCCCTGAGGGGATATGGAAGGAGATGGTAGGTCTCCATCGGGAAGTGCTGGAGCAAACCCGTAAGATGATGGCCAATCACAGGAACAAGCCTTCCAAGGTGTTTCTTGGGTCTTCCTCTGATGGTCGTGAGTTTATGATGAGGTCGCTCAATGCTGAGGCTGGTCTTCGTTTTCATCGCTATTAAATCTACTATAAGACCAGAAGATGCCCATTCAACCAACACCAGCAAGAGGCAAAAACTGGGATATGAGGATATTCAGCAACCTTGGTGAAAACATTAGTCTAAGGGCTTGGACTTGTGTTGATTACCTTCCTGCTGGAACAAATAATGAATGGCTTAGTCCATCAAGATGTCAGTTCTATAAGAGCCGTGTTGTTGCCTTACAAGGCAGAGGCCAAGCCTATGCTTCAAGGCCTGAAGGAGTTAGACAGAAATATATCGCCCGAGACACTGCCTGTGAGAAACCTAACTACGACAGTCCCGATGTCAATGCTGCCGTTTGTAATCAAGCATCAAAAGCCCTTGAAGACTACATGGAAATAGTAAGGAAAGAAGGAGAAGCCAAGACAAATGCTGATGCTATTCAGGCTGCCCGAAACGCTGCTGGACTTGCTGATGGAGAACCTACACCTTCCTGGTTCAGGGAACCTATTCCTATTGGCTTTGATATGCTCTTCACACCTGAAGCCAAGTTGGCCGCTATGACCCGTTTGGGTGCTAAGAATGAGATGCTCAGGATAAATGTAGAAAAGGAGAAGATAAGGCTACAGAATGCTGTTGCTTCTGTTGATGTTGGTGTTGGTGTTGGTAAAGTCTGTGGTGGAGCCTTTCATCATGATGATGGTTGCTGTTGTCGTTCAGACATTCAATGTGGTGGAGACGCTTGGAAACCAGTGTGGGAGGCTGGTCATTGGCATTGTTGGGGTGGAGACAGCATTGGAAAACTCAACGCTGACTGGGCTGGTGGCAACAACCTTCCTTGCCCTGGCTCCCACCCTGACCGCATAGATGGCCTTTGCTACAGGTCATGTCCTGCTTCACACCCCAAGCACATCAAGGGAATGCCCTACCTCTGTGCTAAATCAGAGAACACTGATGCCGTAATATCTGACCAGTTCAACTATGACAACTATGACAAGGCTGATGCCGAACACGCCATCAAGTGTGCTGAAGCCGTTGTTCAAAAGAACCAAGGACAGATTGAAGAGCATTGCGGATTTGATGCCCGTGCGAAGGCCAAGGCTGCGTGGGAAGATGTAGCAACCAAACTACTCTCTGGCTTCACCTTGGGTGCCTGGGATATCTACAACGCTGTCTATAACGCTGTTGAACAAGACCCTGATAAGAAGGTTAATATGAACCAACAGATATTCGGCCATGCTAATCGTGGTGGTGCTGTGTTTGATAAAGAAGGCAACTATGTTGGTGGTGATAAGGGGGCTGCGGATTTACACATTGATGGTGTGATTGATGCCTTCTTGAGAACCAAAGACATTGCTACGGAAGAAGCATGTGTGAAAGCCATTGATGACAAGAACCTCACTAACTACCTCAAATATTGTCCTCTCTTTGAGGAGGTCAAGCCAACTGTCCTTGATGCGTCTGGAAATCCACAAATCAAGGCTATTCTACCACCTCAACCTCCCAGGCTACAGACTGATGCGTCTGGCGTTCTCATTGACCCCTATTGGCAAATCCAACAGGCTCAACTACCTCCCTGGGATATCCCTGAAATCCCTGTGTTCAATGAAGACCTCCTGCCCCCTATTCCACCAGACTTACTTGAACCCTTACCTGATTGGTTATTACCTCACCCGGACAAACCCGACATGTTGCCCCCTGCGTGGCCTGATGATATAGAAGCACGACCAGGCAACCCTCAGCAACTCAAAGAAGTCTTCAGACCAACTAACTATAATATCATTGACCACCCCAACACACTTCTCATGGGAGGTGCTTTTCTTCTTGCTCTTTTATCTATCAGATGAATATAATGGCGACAAGGACTATTGCCCCTGATAACAATCTTAAAAACATGCCCTTCCAACAAGGAACTCGTGATGTTGCCAGACTTCCTAACTGGGACTATTCAACAGGAACTCCATGGTCAAGGAACAACATTCCTGCCATTACCAGGAATGACTGGTTATCCATAGGGTCTGGTTGGCTTCCAAGAAGACGGTCTGCTAAGTTTTATATTAATAACTACTCAATGACCTACGAAGAAAATGGAACAGTGCCGACAGTGTTCTTCACACCTACGGACTGGGTAAGAACTTATGATGGTTGGGTTGCGTCATTTGTCCCCCCCTCCAACCTTCCTACTGGCTCCCAAAACTACCCTTGGCCTGGTTTTATAACACAAGGGGCAGGACTACTTTCCGTCTCACCCATCTATAACTATCAGTTTGACTGGTCTAACACTGGATATGTGCCTATCCTTGTAGCACCACATATAGACACGACTGGCTGGGGAAGACCCATTCCAGCACCTACTCAATATTCTTCTCCCAACAACAACTACTTTCTTTCTTCTGCTACTGGCTTGAATAGTTATATAGCAACATGGCAAAGGGAACTCATGAACTTTACCACTGACTTACCCCTTGGCACTGTAGTAAATAAGACTGTAGGACGACAGTCTTCTTATATCACTATTAGAATGTTTGAGTGTGCTGGAATGACCTCAGGCACTGGGCTATTGATAACAGCACCTATCCCCATTAATCAATCTGATGTTGCCTTCTATGGCACTAATGTTTATCTTGCCCCTGTCTTTTACCAAGGCTCCCTCATCATAACATCTACACAGGTCGTCCAACCTACTGACCAAGTGTTCATTGTAATAAGGAACACTGGTTATCAACGACTATCCTTCAGACGGGCACCAAACCCTGTTTAAGACTTTGTCCTTTATTTCCAGAGGTTTATTTTAGCCTATGGTAATAGAATGGAAACCCAGAAGCCAATGTCCCAGCAACCCATCACCTTTGAGACGCTACATGACCACATCACTGAACTCCTTGGTTTCAAGCAACCCAAGGTAATCCCTGGAACTTCCAAGAGACCCCAGGCACAGGCTGACAAGGACAGTCTTCGCTGGTTTCAGACTTACTATAACCAATGGGACGATGAAAGAGCCAGGAATGCCATTGTAGCCAATGTTGCCCGTGATGACCTGGGGTTCCACAGAGCCGTTGGCTTTTCACACCACCCGGTCAGTGTGTCCTTCAACTCAATCCCTACAGCCATGAGTAAAATCCCCCGTGCTGACCAGCAACGCTGGGCATCAACCCCTGAGTTCCTTCGCTCCTATAAGATGACCTTGTGGAATGACGACAGGCAACTTGGCTCGGATAAAACTTACTGATAAATCTCCCATAGAGTTATAGAATGGCCAATAATCCGTTAAGAACAGACAGCAATGGAACGGCAAACGCTTTACGCTCCAAACTCCAGGGACTGGGAGCAGGAACTTATGACCCTGAGTTTGCGAAGCAATATCGCACCTCCCTACCTCCTGCTCCAAACACAGCCCCCTTCATTCCCAATCCCAACCCTGCTGAAAACAAGTCCCAGTTGGTGAAAAAGAAGATGTTGATTTACTCAGGAGACCGTGATGACCGTGTTGGTTCAACAGCCTCTGACTTCCAGATAACCCTCAACACAACCCTTGATGATGTCGTCAAGTTAGAACTCCGTTCCTTCCAGGTTCCCAGAGGCATCTTCAATGTGTTAAGTCCTATCCTTGAGGTTCGCATTAGGATTACATGGACACGAGCCAACTCTGACACCATGGCCAACTTTCCTCCTCCTGCCTATCCTGGCATTCCCGCTTCCATCACCACCTCAACAAGTCCTGCTTCTAACTACACATCAGTCTATATCACGGCTGGTGCCTACACATGGGAGGAATATGCCAATGCTTGGGCAAAGTCCTTTAGCAACTATGTGGTCAGTCTGATGGGAACCTTTCCCACAGGTGAAGACTGGATTACTGCTATGGTGAATGACGATGGGAAGATTGAGTTCTACACTGTTGATGATGGCCTGAGCCTAACTATAAACACAACTACTCCAAGCCAACTGGCCACTGGAACTGTAATGGGATTGGCCGCAGGAAGCACGGGTGCCATCAACACAGGTGGTGTCTATGGTGCCCCTGGTTATTACTACCTCATAGCACCTAATCAGATGACCCTTGAAGATTTATCTATTGTCTGTGTCCAGAGCATTGCGTTGGGCAACAACTTGGTGGCTACGGAAGGAGGGTCAGCAGGGTTCAATGCTTTTGCTACCATTCCTATTCCCGACCAGGCTTCTCCTATCCTTGTTCGCTTTGACACTACCCTGGACAGCACCTACTTTGAACCCAGTCGCAGACCTTATAACACACTGAAGGTCGTTGATTTTAAGATTACAGACAAGGACGGTCGCATTCTCAACCTACGAAGCCAGGACATCACCATGGAGTTTGATGTAGTCCAAAAAATCACACCATTAACTCAAGGCACATAACCAAATCAAAACTTCACAGACGATAACCTCGCTCAAAACGCTCCAATAAAATAAACGCTCCCGGTAGAATGACCAAACTAACGGACAACTTGAAGAAGGCAATCATTGGGGCAAAGGGAAACAAGACTACCAAGGGTCTTGCTGATGAATATAAGGTCAGTCAATCAACTATTCGTCGTGTCCTCAGGGAGGCAGAGACTGCTGATTTAGGGGAGGGGCAGTCCAACACCATTAAGATGTCCCAGCCTGATGTCAAGGCCACAAAGGCACAGAGAAAGGTGGAACTCAAGGAGACTATTCCTACAATCAGCCTCGGCACATGGAACCTTGATGAGCCTGGTGTGAAGATAGATGAAGATGATTACGAGAACATAGAGAACATCATCACTGATGACCAACAGGAGTTAGATGACTTTGAAGAGCAATGGAATGAGGGTGAAGAGGAAGAGGAAGACCTGGAGGAAGAGCAGGAGGAGGAAGAGGAGATTAGGCCACCTACGGCCAAAGACCAAAAGGTGTTTGCCCAGATGAAGGAGCAAGAGGACGACTTTATCAAACAAGCCATGAACCCTAACCTCACGAACCCTCAGGCACAGCAACTGGCAGAGACAATGGAGAGTGAGGCCTCTGTTCGCTCTAAATATCTATCCCGCATTCACCTCAATGTCATCAACTTCCATCATCTCCTGCCCTTCATTGGGAACAAGGACAAGTTTCTCCAGGGTCTTCACAAGAAGACAACCAAGGAACTTATTTCACTCTCCGGTCTCATTGAGACCCAGCGAAGCCTTGGGAATGTAGCAACCCAGATGAAGAACGCCTTCTTCATCGTCAGCAAGGGTGTTGAGATGGGGTGTAATAGGATAGGCATGAAGGTTGATGGCTTCGCTGAGGACTTGAGACAGAAGGAAAGGGAGTTGGAAAGCATATTCCAAGAGATTGCCGTGGAACAGGCCGACAGCCTCAAGGCCTACACTACACCACAGATGCGACTGGCCATGATATTCACCTCTTCACTGATGCTTACGGACAGTCGCAACAGAATGATGAATGCCAGGAGACCTGTCCAGGCCAGAGACCCGTCCGCTTCTGTTGCTCCCGACTTGGAGGCCAAGTTTGGGGACTTATAGACGCTGTTGGCAAAGCCAACAACGATAACCTTCACGGTTTCACCGTTAAGGACGATTTTTCAGAAAAACAAACCGAATGCCTTGTTATAAGAGAAGATGGACGAAGAGAGTGGAACCCAACTTACCTACAACCTTCTTGCGAGACCTGTGGTGGCCTGTGTAGCCACTGCTGGTGCTTTACTTGTCCTTGGTGGCCAGGGCAATGATATGATGGGCATGGCCAAGCAGGTGGCCGCTGGTGGTGCTGCCGTGCTTGTGTCCGACTATGTGGCTGGAATGGCCTTGGGAGGTGGTGGTTTCCTTGTGTCCCCTGCTCTCACCGGTGTTGCCTGGGGAAGCATTCAGAAATATGTCCTTGGTAATGCTGATGCCCCCTGGTTCAACCTAATCATCACTGGTGCTGCCATTGACATGACCTCTGGCTACCTGCTTGACCCCGTGGGTCGTGCTTTGGGTGTAGTTTAAGTCTATCCATTGATTAGATGGACGCTGTAGCAATCGTAGTGTTAATAGAGTTGGTTGGAGACACTGCCCTCAGAGAATATGCTATGAAAGGAGACCAGTTCGCCCTTGCCTTGGGTGTTGGCTCATATAACTATATGTTGGGTTGGTGGGTTCATGCCCTCAAGACAAGACCCCTCGCAATGGCAAACGCACAATGGGACGGTTGGTCGTCCCTCATTACGGCAACTTACTGTAAGTTTGTCTTGAAGGAAGAGTTAAGCATTAAACAATGGTTAGGGGCTTATTCAGTGGCCTTTGGCCTTCTTTTGTTAGGTAAGTAAAATCCCCATAAATCTAATGACTTCAACTGTTATAACAGATGAAGTGGTTAGAGGCACTGAAGCAATGGAATGAAGAAAAAGGAGGTCGCTGGACTATCCCAAAGAAGGGAACTCCGGAATATGAGGCAGTAAGGGGTTATCAGGTAAGGGCAAGTCCTGACCCACCCATGGCCTCTGATGATGCTGATGCTGACGCACAAGACGCAGAGATTACCCGCATAGTTGATGACATAGAAGCATCATTGAAAATCAAGGCTCCCAGGAAGTCCCGTGCTAAAACTGTTCAGTCAGAGTAAAAGACATCTGAGCATCTGTTTTATCACACTTAGCCAACGCATAGTTGCTTACCTTCTTCTCAAAGAAGTTATCCTTACCCTCCAGGCTTATGGTCTCCATGAACTGGAAGGGGTTCTTTGTTCCGTAGGTCTTCGCATAGCCCAACTGAACCAATAACCTATCTGCTACAAACTCTAAATATTTACTCATCAGTCCCGAGTTCATGCCTATTATCCTACAAGGCAAGGCATCAATGATGAACTCCTTCTCTATCTCAACAGCCTCCTTGACAAGGTTATGAGCCTCTGTCAAGGACAACTTATTCATCAGTTTGCTATAGAGCAAACAAGCAAACGCACAATGAAGTCCTTCATCACGACTGATGAACTCATTACTCAAGGTCAGACCAGGCAAGATGCCACGGCTCTTGAAGTAATAGATGGAACAAAAGGCACCACTGAAGAACACTCCCTCCACCACTGCGAAGGCCATCAACCTTGTAGCAAAGGGCTTACTGCGTTCCATATATTTCATTGCCCACTCAGCCTTCTTGGCCACAAAGGGTTGGGTAGTGATTGACCTCAAGATGTCCAAGCGTTCAGCCTTGTCATGGACATAGGTCTCTATGAGCCTACAATAGGTCTCTGAATGGACTTGTTCATTACTTATTTGCTCAGCGTAGAAGGCTTTCGCTTCAGGCACTTGGACTTCATCATAAAAGTTGGCCACCAGGTTCTCACAAACAATCCCATCAGACCCAGCAAAAAATCCAAGAATGCGTTTGATGAAGTGCTTCTCACCATCACTTAACTTCTCAAAGTCCTTCATGTCCTTGGAACAATCCACCTCCTCAACAATCCAACGAATGCTAATCAAGTTCTTGTAGCACTTGAACATATCAAAGTGTTCAATGGGGAACAAGATATGACGGTTAGGGTTGGACACAAGCATAGGCTCTTCCATCTACCTTACAGCGTCTTCTTGTTGGCCATATTTCAGCCCGGGTAATCAGATGAGGCTCCTTGAACTTTTTTGTGGCACTAAATCCGTCAGCAAGGCACTCAACTGTGAGACAATCAGTGTGGATATAGAGGCCTCCTTCCAGCCAACCATTACGGCCGACATTCTCACCTGGGACTACACTGTCTATCCTCCAGGACACTTCCACACCATTTGGGCATCACCACCTTGCCAGGACTTCTCCTGTCTCAACAACGCCCGTCCCGAAAAACACCTCAACACGGCCAACGCAGAAGCCTTGGTAAAAAAGGCCATTGAAATCATCACTTACTTCAACCCTGAACGCTTCTTCATTGAAAATCCCCAGACAGGCACCCTGAAGGACAAGGAGTTCATGCTGGGCATTCCCTATATTGATATGGATTACTGTCGCTTCGGTTTTCCCTACAGGAAACGCACAAGGTTTTGGACTTGTGTGAATGGAACCTCTAAACTCTGCGAAGGGCAAGGGGTCTGTCCAGAGATGAATGGCACCCGTCATAAAAACGCCATCGGCAACTCAACCTATGACGAGTTTTGGCTCACGCCTGGGAAGAGGTTGGAGCAACGCTACGCAATCCCTCCAGGTGTAATCAGAGAACTCTTTGCTCTCCCATATTAGAATGTGGTCTCTTGGTGCTTTACTTGGCTATTATGTTGGAAGTAAGATAGGTAATGAACTCTTTCGCCTCAGACACTGCCCGAACCCCTACTACACTCCACCACCGTGGTGGCACCCTACACTCCAGGCTGAACCTTACACTCACCCTTACACAAGGACTTCTGAGGCCTCCATGACACAAACACCATCATCAGCACCCAAGGACACGCATGAACTAAGGTAGGAGTGTAGAGGTGTAGGCAGTGGAGGCCACCTTACAGCCCCTGAACACAGGTTTATTCCTGGAAAATCTCATTTACGATGAGACTGCCTTAATCCTCCATAGGGGGCTTAAGGAAGGCAGAGGGTTGGGTCAGTCTCATCGTTTCTCTATTATTATTCTAATAATAAAACTCTTTAAAGTAAAACAATAACTCTACCCTACACTGTAAGTAAGTAGTAAGAAGATAACAGGAGATGATAGGATTTACCGTCAGTGTAGGGATAGTGTAGAGTTAGACCCACCCTACACCGTCATAAATCCCAAACTTATTCCTTGGCCAATGTAGATGGAAGAAGAAAGCCAGATTGCTATTACTTGGAACCATGAGTTGGAACACTTGTTGGCTGATGAAGGTGAGAAGGCCTTAGGGTCATCATGGCTTCATAATCAATGTGAAATCTATTACAGCCAGAGGCATCAGTGGATTACAATCCCCTGCGTAGTTCTAAGCACCTTGTCCGGTGCTGGGTCTATTGGCTCTCAGACAATGTTTGAAGATGCCAAGTCAGCCTCCTTGGCCATTGGGGCTGTGAGCATCTTTGTGGGCATCTTACAGACCCTTGCGTCCTTCTGGGCGTTTAGCAAACTCCAAGAGGCACACAGAAATGCGGATATTCAATGGTCAAAACTCCATAGGTTTATTGCTGTAGAGATGACCCTGCCCCGTCAGGAACGCATCACAGCCAAGGACATGTTGAAGATATGTAGGGAGACCATAGAGAGGTTGAGTGAGAGTAGCCCCTTGGTGCCTGATGTGGTGCTGAATGCCTTCATCAAGAAGTTTGGGAAGGCTTATAGTAATGTTGCTATTCCCGATGTTGCCAATGGCCTCAAGAAGATTACCATCAATGCCCCTCCAGTTGGACTAACGCCATCTTTCCAACTAAATAATCCTCCGTCTATGGTAGATGGAAGCAATAGCGTTAGCGGGACTTCTTTATTTGACAATGACCTCAAAAAAAAAGAAGAACTCAGGCTCTACGAGGTTCCGGAAGGGCAAGAGAGTGCGTAGATGGTCAGTTAGTTCAACCGCTTCTGATGTCAGTTGTGGGTGTGGCTGTGGAGGAGAACCAGCAAACACACTCAATGGAGAAGCCGGGAGACCATGGGATAATGGGAATAAGAGATTAATAACCCTGCCCTGTGGCATGACAGTAATGCGTTGAACCCTACACACCCTACACCTATAAATCCTTGAAGTCATTGGCCAGTGTAGGGTTGTAGGGTTTATCAAAGAGTGATGATTGCCACTGTTGATATAACGAATAGGTGATGAGGATAGAACCTCCAATGACTAAAGTAATGCCACTTAACAAGGGGAACAGATTGTTCATCTTGTTATTTGTAATGTTATATCCTTATGTTTATTTCGCAGCACCTCCACTTGGTGGCTTCCTGCTGGACTTGGCTTCTTCAGACCAGCCCATGAGTGCCCTCTTGAGTGTTGCCAAGTTCCTCTGGTTCTCTGAGCCAACTTCCCAACCTGCTGAACCAGCAGAAGGGTCTTGGCCAGTAGTGTGTGCCTGGGAAAGTGCTTGACGGAAAGCCTTGGGGTCAGATGATGTTTCAGACCTTCCAGTCTCTGACTTTGCCAACATCTTTCCTAACTTTTCAATCCCCCTGGCTTTGCTAACCTCCCTTGCCCTTGCCTTTTCAACACCAACGGACACTTCAAGTGTGGTCTCTGTCTCTTCTCCTTCATAGCCACCAACAACTGCTCCATCATATCCTGGTAAGATGCGGTCTCCCATCTGCCCCTTTGCTCTCATCTTGGACGACCACTGACCAGTGATGCCATTTTCATAACTATCATTGGGGTCATCTTTGGCTGTTCCGTCGTAGAGTAATGTAGGCAACCTGAGTTTCACCAGGTGTTGAGGAACCCGTCTCCAAGCAGGTGTGTTGCCTGGCTCTTCAGCCATATAACCAGAGTGGCCTTCACCTTGGTCTTCCATATTAAACTGCTCCTGTGCTATGCGAAGGAAGTTTGATGAACCGGGTGGCTTTAGCAAGGGCTTATATTGGTCTTGATATTCCTCATCTCTCAACTGACGGACACCTGCCATGAACCCAAAGTTATAGGTCTTTGCGTGTTTTAGTCCTGAACCTGAACCTGCTGTGTTTTCAGTCATTTCTATTAGACAACAAGATTATTTATAGGGGATTTACCTTGCTCCAGTGATGGCTGTGGCAAGGTTCTGGAATGCGGCGGCAATGTCAAAAGGAGGGGAACCTCCACCAGCAGCGGTGTTAGTTAGACCATCAGCCCCAAGGACGGACTTAGACCCACCCTTGCCAAATCCATCACGGACACCATTACGAGACTTGACCACATTCTCAGTAAAGGAACTATTAACCACCTGGCCAATGTAGTGGTCAGTGATATATTTGTTGTAGTGTCTGGTGGCCAAATCAGCGGCAATCTCCTCACGACCCTCCTTGCCAGTGATGGCACGATAGGTGTTGAGGTAGGGGTCATGGTCAGCAAGGGTCTTGAGTTTGATTAGGATTTTTGCCGTAAGCATGTCCAAGTCGGAAGGTTGCTTCATCACCTCCTTCTCCTTGTCAGACAACCCTGCCGTGGCATTGTCCATCTTCATCTGGAGCAACTTGATGCGGTAATATTCGTCCTGAAGACTACCAATCTTCGTGTTATCGTAGATGGTAGGGTCGTTGGGTGCCTTGGTGTTCTTGGGCTTAGCGACTGCGGGAGATGCCATTCCTTATATTAGTGGCTGGGACAAAAAAAATAAAGAAATCAACCAGAGCGACGAAGCATGAGAGCAAGAAGAATAGCCCCAGCCCCTAAATAGACCGTCGTTGGCTCAACTCCAGGAAACAGGCGTTGAACAAGTGATGGTTTGGGTTGTTCCATCACCGGAGATATGTCTTCTGGTGGGTCTGTTGTAAGGAAGATATTGGCATTGTTCTTTGCCTGAAGAACCCTTCCTTGGAGTTTAGCCATTGACTTGACGATGAGTAGGCTCTGGAAGTTATTGTCTTCGGGGTCAGCGTTAGGTTGTTCCATTCTACTTCTCCATGGCTTTTTGATTGAGTAAAAACTTGCGTTCATCAGCCTTTACAAGATATAAGAAGTCAATGGGGTCATTGGATTGTGTCATGTTGTCATAAAGAATGAAAGTGTAATCCTTGTTATGGGTAGAGGCAAATCTGATGAACTCCTTCTTCCTGATGACCGGAATGCTCTCCCAAAGGGTCTCCAGGCCTCTCATGCCGAGGCGACTGAAAAAGATATAGTCTGAGTTCTCTCTCAGGGGTGGTTCAAGTAATCTATTAGCGATTTGGCTCAAAAGGATTACGGAGATATGGAAGTGCCTACCGTTTGCGTAAAGCGACCTGATGAGCCTATTGCCCTCAGCCTTCTTGGTTCCATCACCACCTATCACATCGTCCAGGACTAACAGGATTTCTCGGATTTTCCCTGCCTTGATGGCCTTGGTCTGTAGTTTCATGAGCCTTTCAATCTTCTCTTGAGCAAAGGTGGTGAGGAACTTCTTATCAACGAAGTCATAATCCTTGTTCAGACTGAGACCAGATGTGTTGGACATAACGATGACTTGGTGAATGCGTTTCTGGACTGATAGGTTGTAGCACAGGTCTTTGACCATGAACGATTTTCCGCTGTTCCTTTTGGACACTACGATGGAACTGAACGGCACCTTCATAGTGGCCACGACGGAGGCTATGTCATTGACCTCTTGTTCCTTAAAACCGTCCTTCTCTTTTCCAGGATTAACTATCTTCTTATCATCTTTGTGGTCATTATCAAGGTCAATGCTTTCATCATCACTGGACATTTTCTCTCTGTAATAATCCACAGACTTTATATAGAAAGGAATGGCCTCAGTAGCGGCAACAGTTGGAGCAAGATTAGCAGCAACTACAGCGACAAGAGTGGCAGCAACTACAGCAGGAAGAGTAGGTTCTCAAGTCGGAAGTAGGGCAATCACAACCTCGTCCCGGACAATCTTTTCCACAGGAAGAAGTAATCCATTGTCATCAACTGCTACAAGAACAGTAGCAACTAATCCAAATGCGGCCAACTTTACAACAAGGACAGGGTTTCTTACAAGGAACTTTAATCAAACTTTCAGAGGGACATCAACGGTTCCAACAAGAACTCCAGTAAGTAATGCCCCATCAGCCTTTAGTCAGACATCAAGAAATCCATTGTCCTCAGGTGCGACACAGGGGGCAAATAGAACATCAACCTCAACAACCACATCATTCAGTAGGTCATCAAAGAACCCTTTGACTTCCGGGGCATCAAACACTGCTACAAAAGCCCCCAAGACCTGGGCAGGAAGGGCATCATCATTAGCCAAGGGAACAGGCACCTATGTGTTGCCTAACTTGGTGGGTCTTGCCCCACTTCTCTTGATGAACCAGAACCCCTTAAAGGGACTTGAAAATCTGTTGAACCCTGCTAACTGGGTTCAGGACTTGTCCTGGTTGGGAAGTCTGCTTGACCCCAGTAAGTGGCAACAGGACTTTACTTGGGTGGAGCGAATGATGAGTAATCTTGGTGGTGATATAGGGTCAGCCGTTGGTGGATTAGAACGATTTGCTGAGGGTGCTTGGAAGGACGCTGAGACAGTAGGGTCTGATGCCGTGTGGGGTGTAGAGGAGATAGTGAAATATGCTCCCTACCTGGGAATGTTTATTGCGGTTTTATGGGTAATCCAAAGTTTCAACGGTAAGTAGAGAAGAATGTCCGGTGCTTCAGTTTGTGCGAAAACCAACCAAGAGTTTTTGACCGAGAAGTTGAACAACTACAAGGCCTTCCTGAAGTCAGTCAGTAAGAACACTGCTAAAATAGAGGAACTGGAAAAGTTCAGTCTTGACCATTTTTTGATTTTTGGTGCGACCACTTTGATGCCCCTCCATGCTTCCGGCAATGCCAAAGTGGCTGTAGATAAGACGATGGAGATGTGTGAGATAGATGATGTCCCTGCTGTCCGTGATAAGTTAGGACGCTATTATGAGTTTTTGGTTGCGTTTCTACAGAAAGAAAAAGATGCTTATTACAGTAGTAATGTCAGCGTGGCTCAACAATCGTAATGACCTTGATAGTGATGCTTCCCAGTCCCCTGTGTTCAAGGCAATGATGGCGAAGACCAAGGGTCATGTTAGTGTCCCTAATCAGCCTAAGCCACAGAATAAACAGGTTCGTTTTGACATGAAGCAACCCAAGCCTTACACCCCTACACAGTCATCACCCAAGGGAGACCCAAGTTGGACAATGGATAAGTTGGATTGGAGTTCTTATGCCCCGATGGCTATCTCTGCTATTGTGTTGGGTGGGACATATATGCTATCAAATGGAAAGGGTCAAGTTATAGCACAAAAACCACCACCAACTATCAACTTACCTGGCCTTGGGACATTTTAGTGTAGGGTTGTAGGGATTTACGATGTTCGTGATAAAATCCTGTGGATTATTTCACGACCATCATTATAATGGATTGGTCTCAGTTTAACACAGCCCCAATGTCAGGTGGTGTAGCGACGATGTTATATGGGTCTGCTATGGCTCAGGAGAACCCGGCCAAAAATCAGGCCAAGGCTCAGAACACCCTTGATAAGATAGCAGAGATGTTGAACCCTAAGCAACAAGATATTAAGAAGGTTGATAAGATAACTACTATGATGGTAGGAGACCTTCGTCAAAACCCTGATATGGCTATTCAGAATGCCAGTGCTACCTTGGTAGGTTCTATGCCTGGTGGTGCTACACAGAACCCTTTGATAAACACAGCAGTCTCAGGAGTGATGAAACAGACTGGGTCAATGAATGTGCCATTCATGTAAAGCATCAACGACCCAAATATTTAGCAGGGTTTGTGCCAAGCCATTGAGTTGTTCGCTCAACAGAGTTTCCAGCCCAGCCGGGACGGAGTAATAGACCAACATCATTGAGAGTAAATCTATTAAATCTGCCAGTCCAAGTCTCTGTTAAGTGTCTTGGATTGTCTAACTCAAAGGCTTTATTGGTTGTAAAGCCTTGACTGAAGAAATGTCTGTTGTAGTAGCGGTTATGCCACTCTGTTGCCTCATTAACCTGGGAGGGTAAAGTGCTTCGTGTCTCCATTTCTACTCTGGTCTCTCATTTTCTGTGAAAGAATATCCTCTTGTGTCATCTGTAGCCGTGCTTCTGCTTCTTTCTCTCTGCTCTCCAGCACCTGGTTCTTGTCTTGGATAGACTTCGCCCATGCTTTTGCTTGTTCTATCCAACCTCCTGGTCTGTAAGTTGCGTGTGTGGGCATCTCTAACTAATATAGGTTGGGAGGTTTTAATAGGAGAAGGTCTTCGGCTAAAGAGATTACCCATTGCTCTAATAGAAGTAATGGATAAACTCTTACGATTTGGCCACACAGCGAACTATGATGTTCAGGGTGTCGGCAGGGCATTGAAGTTCTCAATCCCTGTTTGGATATTACAACCCACACAGACATTAGATATCAAATCAGTTATATATAAGCCGGGTGTTGGTCTGGGATATATTGATATAGAAGCGATGATTAAGGACTTGCCGAAGGTTGCCTGTGGCTTACCAGAGCCACAAGGCTTAAGTAAAGACCACACGGGGGACACCCGCATTACACTCAAGCATCGCATAGTTGAGTGAGGTGATGTTGAGATAATATTGATATAATGCGTTTCCTCCCTGGACTGTGCCTGAGGAGGGAGGGAAGTTAGAAGGTGTGATGAACTTCAACTGCTCAAGGGTTGTGAGTTGCTCATAGCCCAGATTGACACCATTCTTCATGGTCTCACCAACATCACTGCTAAAGGGGACAAGGTAGGTGGGGATTACAGAGCCAAAGTTAGAGTTGAAGTTCTGTCCCCAGACCCACCAGCGGAGCCAGTCATCACGAAGGGTCTCAGTCATGCGACGGCCAACATTGTCCAGAAGTTCCATGGACTGGATTTTAGAACGAACATTCCACTTGGCCTGGGCATCGTTCTGGTTAGCAGGTTGAGGAGTGAGGAAGAAGAGAAGACCAGCAGAGAGGGACTTGAAGGCCTTCAACTGCTGATTGAAGGTCTGGGAAGGTGCCATGTTGTTGTAGGCCTCAGTGTAGCGGTCGTTGATGATTACCTTGTAGGACACGGCACCATTGCGATGCTCCCTCAACTTGGCCTCATAGTTGATGGCGGAGAGTTCCTGCTCATAGCAATAGAGTTGGACATTGTTGCGGAGAACAGGCTTGGCATAGGTCGTGCCACCACCAACATCAGCAGTGGTGTTTAGCACAGCAGGGAAGAAGATGCGAAGACGGAAGGGTGTGATGAAGCCAGAGACAAACACCTTACCCTGGGTGAGGGAACAGTTGATGGGTAGGTAGAAACCGGGATTGGTGTCGCTGTCGTAAGTTGTGGAGGCGGTAAGGGCAGAACCAGTGGCATAGGTGTTGGCCACATAGTTTAGCACAGGGGCATCAACCAACTGCTCCTGGTAAGCCTTGGTGCCGATGGCTGCCTGAGCCAAATGCTCAGGGTAAAGGGTCTCTATCGTGTCTTTTCCAGCCTGGACTTCTATGCGAGACACCCAATATGGCGTAGGAGGCACGGCAGGTGCTGTTCCAGCACCTACATCAATGGGCAATCGTAGCACAATGCCGGTGAGGATATGAAGTTCAGGAGGGATTTGAAAGTCAATGTAGGTCTCAGAACCAGCCCATGTCGTAGGGACGGCAGACTGGGGATTTACATAAACAACCTTGGGTTGCTCGGACAACACTGCGACCTGATGAGGAGGCACGGCAATAGCACGGCCGTCCAGGGTCTTGGTGCGAACACTCATTCGCTCATTGCTTGTAGGGGATATGTGGGCAATCGCCGCACGGTTCTGTAGTGCCTTCTCCTGAAAACCACCGTTGCCTGACATCTCTTATAACTGAGGTTCCGAAAGAAATATCGCAAAAAATCCCCAGGTTCAAGCCAAAGGCTTTAGGAAAGAACTAAAGCCCCCAGAACACCAAGGCCGATAAGGATTTTGTAGGAAAGTGCTTGGTTGGCATCTGGTGAAATCACCTCCGGGACGATGGGAAGAAACTGTCTTATGGCCTCATGGATAGGCGGGAGATTTACAGAAGGAGATTGAGCCAAGTCCCGCCGTAGGTAATATTTATCAGCCTTTGCTTTGTCCTCTTCCTTTTTGATTTGAGTGAGCCTGGCAATAGTTTCAGTTCGCTCCTCTCTTAACTTCCTGATGTCTTCTTGACGCTCAACACCCGCATCTGCTTGAAGTTTGTTGATTTGAGCAGTCAGTCTTTCTGCTCTTTGTCGTTCAACAAAAAGCATGTTGGCATATAACTCTTCCTCCTGGTTATTCTGGAACTGGTCGGAGTTAGTCTGGGCAACAAGATTATTGTAGAACATCTGTTCATTGATTACTTCATTCTTATATATAGTCATGAACAACTCTCTGTCTTGTTGATTAGTGATGAAACCAGTGTTGAACCCACCCATGCTGTCGGCCACACCTTTGACTTCATAAGCATAGTCAGCAGAGCCTCGGGTGAAACTATCCCAAACAAACATATCACGAAAGAAGGTCTCTGTCTTGCCTGAGGCATCTAAGTAAGGGTTCTCATAGGGCATTCGTCTAAGTAAGGCTAATAGATTTCATTACCCAAAAGAGATGGAATGGATAGTGATTAAGACGGCTCGTGCTGGAAGACTGATATGGGAGAAGAGGTTTGCTGATAAAGAGGCTATAGCCAAACACTTGAAGTGTTCAATGGATATAGTCAATGACATAGTAGCACATAAATCCTTCCCGAAAGGGAAGACTTGTGTGTTCAACAAATATTACATCAGACAAGCAGTGGAAAGTGATAAACCACCTGTTGCTCCCTTTACGATTTCTTTTGATTGATTTTCCCACCAACGAATATAAGATGCCAGGACACAACCTATTACTTGAAGCAGGAGTTGTAGGAGCAACAATAGTGCCGGTTTATGGGGTGGTCTGTGCTGTTGTAGATAGTGCCATGGGAACAAGAACCAAAGAGGCTTATGGGAGCCTGGGGAACTACGACTGGGTAGTAAAAGTTGCTCTTACGGGCTTTGTTTATCACAACCTTGCCGAGTTATATGGAATGAATGATTGGTTCCTTCGCAACTCAGTAGCCAAGCGTAAGCAGGAAAGGGAGCAGACAATGGATATGATGACCAGGCGTAAGGAACGCTATAACTATGAGAACTATGCTGTGCCTCAGTTCCCGGACGCTGACCGTAGAAGTCCCCTCAATGACAAGTGGGCAAGTGGCTCATGGACAACAGCACAGACGGCACCTGTAGCCAATGCTGTTCAACAGTTTCCAGTTCAGCAATAATCTAACCTATGGTAGAATGCCCAAACTGATAAGCATTACAGCATCAACGAACCCCAAGAAGAAACTGATGGCCAGATTTCAAATGGAGAATGGGAGGACTAAGACAACACACTTTGGTGCCAAGGGAATGTCCGACTTTACGATGAACCATGATGAAACCCGTAAGGCATCATATTTGGCCAGGCACAGGGCAACAGAAAATCATCAAGACCCCACCACAGCAGGTGCCTTGGCCAGGTGGGTGTTATGGAACAAGCCATCACGGTCTGCTTCAATCGCAGACTTCAAGCGTCGCTTTAATCTCTAAAAACCTAATCAACACGATAAGACCTAAAGAAAAAACACTATGTAATGATAGAAAGATGTCATCAAGTCCGACACAAGAACAACTATTAGAGACATGGAACCAGCAACAAGCCCGAAAGGCCTACTTGGCTGACTATGCTAAGAAGCGTCGTGAGAGTGATGATGGTAAGACAAAGACAAGGGCTAACTCAAGGGCATATTACTGGAACCACCGGGAAGACATCTTGGCTAAACGGCATCTTGGGCGTTCTGCTTTGACCCCTTCAGTGCCGACACCTTCTTCAATGACTTAGAGGCCTCACCAGGCTCACCTTTGGGCTTGGGTGTTTTAGGTTCCTTCTCCTTCTTGGTCTTTGTAGGCTCCTTGGCCTTTGCTCTCTCCTCTTCCCACTTGGCTCTTTGGCCTTCCATCTCAACAATCATCTTAATGATGCCCTCACGGGTCTTAGGAGGTTTGAAAGGTGGCATTCTACCCAAGGTTATTAAATAAACTTGGGTGGAATAATCGTAGTCTTAGTCAGATGCGTTTGACACCTGAAGGCATAAAACTTAACCCGAAATGTGTCGTGATTAGCACAGGTCTTGGCTTGGCTTATCTCTACTTACCTCATAACAGCCCGGCTGTCTTCTTGGGCATTCTTATAGGCTCCTATGTTGGGATTGCTTACTATGATGATTACTTTGATTGCTCTGACCGGTTGAGCATTGATAGTCCCCTTGGTAATAGTTTTGGGTGGTTGAAACCAGCCCCTGATTGGGAGACCAGAACCTATGGCACACATGGTAAAAATAGATGATTACTTCCTGGCATATAACTCTTGGGTGTGGGTTGAATGAGCCATCAGGTCTGCTATGGGTTTCTTGTCTGCTATGGGTTTTTCATCTTTAAGGAGGTCAGTGAGAAAGGCATGTCTGAGGATAGATGCCCCAGCCTTCTTGCCAGTCATTCGCTCCAGTAAATCAATGAGGTGCTGTGATAGACGATGACTATCCATAGGGTCTCCATCTTGTTTAACAAAAAGCCACATGCTGTCATTGGTCTCTCTCCACTTCCTGATGAGTGTGGCCAACTCAGGAGGGATATCAATGACTTGCTGACCAAAGGTCTTCTCAGTCTTGAACTTATTGAAGATGAACACAGGCTTGGCCTTCCTGATGAGGCAGTAGTTGAAGTTAGTGTCCTTGGTTTGCTTGATGGTCTTCACCACCATCATTCCAGCATAATCACAGCGACGGGGAGGGATATAAGTGTAGCAACCCAGGAGACAGGCATTCTGTGCTTCCCCTGTCTTGACACAATCCTCCCTGGCCTTTACAGCCTCAGCCCATGTGAGTGGGTCTTCACCTTCTTTATCCATTGGTTCCTGTTTCATTGAAGTCTCCTTCACCCTTTGGAAGTAGCCAGTGAATAGTTTGCCATAGACCTTCAATGCCTCCTCATCAGTGGCCACCTTGCGTCCAGCCAACACTGACTTGACTACACTGTAATAGGTCTTTCTTGAGTTGTTGGAGGCTTGGTCTTCAATCCAAGCAACCACAGGAGCAGTTGTAGCCAAAAAATCCAACCCTGTCGTGTCGGGAGCCACTGCCTTCCTGATGCGTTGGATTGCCTTTTCGTAATAGGCTTTGGTCGTCGGATTAACATCAGTCATCTATATTATTAACACAGGTTTTGTTTAGGTGTTAATCCCGGGTGTAGGGATTATTCGTTGATAAGGCAACCCTTCTTTACATCTCCAACATCGTTGATGTTTGAGTTAGCAGTGTTGGATATGTAGTTCTTTGCTACAAGCCACTTGCGAATAGCACGGGGCTTGAGTGTGTAGATGGAGCCTTGGTTGTTGCGACCACTGGTGATGCCGTCGTCAGGGATTGACATTTCCTTCATGAGACAGAAGAACTTGGTGGCTGTCATAGAGTTCTTTTCACCCGTGTGGCCTTGTGCTAACTTCCAGTCATTGAATGCCTTGAAGATGTCAGAGGCTTTGAAGACCAAGCGACCATAGGGGTCAGCCTTGTCCTCACGGAGAAAGTCGTTGGCCTCAAAGCACAGGAACTCAAGGAAGTGGTAGTGATAGGGCATATTCATAGTCCGCATCAACTTCCACTGGAGGGTCTTGGGTCTATCGCTAATCCAGTTCTTACCAACAACCTTGCGGGACTTGAGCATATTGACGAACCAGGTGATGACACCAGGCTCCTTGGGAGGTTCATTCTTCTCACAGTTGCCAATCTTAGTGGCCAAGGCACCAAACCACACACGGTCTTGGGCATGTGCGTGTGGGACAGCCTTAAAGAAGGCATAGCGTCTATCCTCCTCCTCAACCTTGACAGCATTGAAGTTGTTGGTGGTGAGAATGAAACGGGCAGGGAAGTTGATGGTGGTAGGGTCAATGCCCTTGGGGTGATAGGTGGTGGTGGGACTGGTGATGAAGGACTTGAACTTATCCGAGTTGCCGTGGAAGGTCTTACCCTCACCCTCCTCAACCTTGATGAGCAACCTGTTCTTGATGCGGGTAGTGAAGGAGCCAAACAGGTCAGTCTCTGGTTGAGCAGTCATGAGGGATAGGTCATCACCTAAGATGAACTTGCGGAACCAGTCCCAAACGAAGTCTTTACCAGTGCCTTGCTGACCACCAAAGCACAGGCACACACCTGACTTGATGAGAGGCTCCTGAATGATTTGACCCATGAAATCCAGGACATATTCCATCGCATCAGGCTCACCACCGCAGAGGGCAAGGATAACCTCCAGTAGTTCAGGGCATTCCACAGGTGGAGCGTCAATGTAGCGTTCAAATGCCCAGCCCTTGAACTCATTGAAGTGCGTCTCGGGACACATGGAAGCATCAGGATAGAAGGCAAACCTGGTGTAGGTGAGCATGTTAGGGTCAGTGAGCCAGGTGTTGATGAAGGGCAAACGCACCTTGCCCTTATCACCCTTATCCACCACGAAGCCAGTGTTCTTGAACAGTTGCTTCAACTTGTCCTCCGTCATGGATAACCACTCATCTTCTATCTTCACATTGAAGCACACAGGCACCTTGATTTTGACAACCTCCTGCTCAAAGGTCTCCCTTACAGCCATGTAGTTGGGGTGATTGAACAGGAAGCCATCGTCCATGTCATCATCAGGCTCAGTGAATAGGACACCATAGAGTTGAAGAGCCTTGGTCTCATCAACCTTGACAGTGCCGTGGTTGTTAGGGTAGGCAAAGCACTGGACAACACCTGAAGGCTTACCTGATTTCTTGGTGGTAGCATTGACAATGATTTGGGATTGCTTGGTCTTGTCATGCTGGAAGTCTCCACATAAGCACTGGGTAGTAATGGGACTACCACAGAACTTCTTGTTGGATTTCTCTTTGATTTGCCACTGGGTGTTGGACGGCAGGTTGAGGATTTTGTTGATGCCGATGATGAAGTCAGTGGCATCAGGGGCATTGGGAGTGCCAGGGTCTGATGCTTCAGCCACAGGCTTGGGCTTGGTTGGCTTGATGGAAGCCTCCAGCAGTGCCTTGGCCATTTCGTCTCTGATGGGTAAAGCAGGGACGGAACGGTTCATCGCATAGGAGGCTTCCCTGCGGAACTTGGCTTCATCACTGACCACCAGAGCCTTCAGGGGATAAGCAATAGTGCCATTCTCCTCTTCAACAGGGCATAGGCTTTTGAGTTTGAAGATGGTTTTGTAGGGAGGACGGCCTACCTTACCAAGACCAAAGATAAACCATGAGTTGCCACTGGGTCGCACCACCGCAGCGTCCCACCACTTGTTAGCATCTTCCAGCACTTCAACAGGGAACTTGAGGTGGTTGAGAAGACCACGCTGAAGACCAATAGCACGAAGAGCCGTGTGGGTCTCCAGTGTAGCACGAAGACCAGGGGCAAGGATATGAAAGCCATCACACACGAACTTACCCTGGCTGGTGTTAGACCGTTCATAGGGAAGCACACGCTGTTGGACAATAAAGGACACAGCACCTTCAACATTGAGATGCTCACGATAAAGTTGATTGAGGGATTTGATGAAGGGTCGCAGGTTGTCCTCAAGCCACTTTTGATTGAGGAATGATTTATCAGGTAGGTCGCACTTGAACTTGAAATCCAAGTCAAACACAGCACCAATCACAGGGGTAATCTTCTCAAGTAGGGGGAAGTTGCCACCATTAGCCACAAGGGCATCTACAGCACACATTACCTCTTCAAGCCTGTCGTCCGGGATATTGTAAATAGCACCTGCCAGAGGATTGCTTTCGTCAAATGCCTGATGCGTAATGCCTGTGCTTCCAACGGGTAGTTTGAACTGAGCAAGTAGGCTTTCCATTCTATCTATAGTCATTGCCTTTTCTTTAGGCAGTGTTCCCATCGTGTTGCTGAGATTTAGGTTATTTTCACCTTTCAACATCGTCCTTATGGTTTCCCATAAGAGACCGACCACGGTTCAATTTTTTATCAGTTGTAAAGGACACCCCCCATCGTCCGCCCGTGATTAACTAATAGCAAAAAACGGGCTTTTAGCCTCTTTTATTTTGCTTTATATATATATCAAGTCCTGGACACCCTACACACCCTACACTCCCGCACCACCAGTCTTGGCCTCTAAGATGACCTGGGCATCTTTGATTTCATTCAACTCCTTGCGAAGAATGTCCTTCTCCGCTTCAGTCTCCTTGCGGACTTGAGCCATCTTCTTCATGAACTCGTCCTTCAGCACCTCAGCCCTGGATATGAAGCGGTTATCAATGTCCTTGATGCGACTTTCAAGTTTGGTTATCTTCTTGGTCTGTTGCTCAGCAGGTGTGCTGAATAGGGTGTCCAACAGGTCAATGTGGCTGGTGGAATGGTCAAATATGTCATGGCGAATATCAATAGGAAGGTTATCATCATCAACGGCATCTTCACTGACGAAGGTCTCGCTATCATCATCGTCCTCATCATAGTTCTCAAGGTGGTTATCCTCCTGATAGACATCATGGTGGTCGTTGATGGTGAAGGGCTGGTTGTCAAGCCACTCATCAATGGCTGACTGCTGTTGTTGCTCACCCAAGGCATTCCACTTGGCCTTCACCTGCCGAACGAAGTCATCAGTGGTGTCTCCAACCTCATTACAGTAGTTCATGAGGAAATCATCTTCAGTGATGGTGTGCTTGACGAACACGGTCTCCTTCTTGGTGCGAACATAGTTAGAGCAGAACTTAATAGGAAACTGAAACTTGGTAGTGGAACTCATGGTTGCTATGCCTACCACTCAGGGCTTTCCAGGTTTCAATTTTTTATCAGTTGTAAAGGACACCCCCCATCGTCCGCACCCAGCACCATGAGGACGATGGGGGGTGTCCTTTACAACTGATAAAAAATTGAACGCCAGGAAGCCAAGAAGGTAGGCACCCAAATATAGTAGATGAGTGCCGATATTAAGATGATGGACGGTTCTAATGCTACTTACTATGTCCCTGCTCACTCCGCTTCTTCTCCAGGCCATCTCGGCAGGTGCCGTGTGATGGCCAAGACGGTGAAGACCTTGACTGATGATGGAGTGGCAAAGGTGTGGAAGCGTCAGGTGCCTAACGGTGAGACCATGACACGGGGATATGGTGATTACTGGGACACCTACACATTCGTGTTGGACAGCGACAAGGCTAATAAACCTGCTGAGTTCTTCACTCCAATCAGCAAGGTGAAGGTGGAGATGAAGAAGGACAATGACAACTATCACGACAGGAAGTTCCTTGAGCCTGAGGAGGTGAAGGATTGGGTGAAGAAGCACCTGAGGGGTGTTGAGCCTGTTGTTGGCACACACCCCGTCTATCGTGAGGCCAACCCAAGACGCCCTCATTTCGCTGATGGTCGTAAGGAATATGATGTTATCATTCATGAGGCCACACCTTGGCATATCCGCTACTCTATCCAAAACTTCAGGGTGTTTGATGCTGACCATGGTCAGCCCACTTCCCTTGAACACTACAACATCTTCATGACACCTGGCACATTGGACAAACTGACTGTGCGATTTAGTAATGGTAAGGTGCTGTGGATAGATGATGGCTGGACATGGAGAAAGCACTACCACTATGACGACCCATTCCATGTTCATAACCCATTGCCTGGACGCTGGAGGCCACTGGCTGTGCCTGAGGGTCTGGAACTCTAACGACCCAGCACGGGGCTACACGGAAGCCTACACTGACGGGCGTGTGTCATAAATCAGAGGAGTTGATTGAGTTCTATATCAGTGTAGTGTAGAGTAGTAAGTTTTATATAAAAAGAAAATAGTA
>Ga0114976_10000258_pt1 | contig 32589 bp, 31 predicted proteins | sample S_130805_EF_Meta_FD_87319 | JGI IMG/M metagenome (GOLD analysis project Ga0114976, IMG submission 87319) | Freshwater microbial communities from Lake Simoncouche, Canada to study carbon cycling - S_130805_EF_MetaG | ecosystem: Environmental > Aquatic > Freshwater > Lake | place: Lake... | reverse complement strand
CAGGCGCGCCGCGAGGGAGGGGCGGGGGTGGAGGGGCCGGATCAGCACCCCCTCGGCCACCAGCTTGAGGTCCACGGTCTGGTTGTCGTGAAGCCGGGCCTCCCGGGCGATGGCGGCGGGCAGGCGCACCCCGAGGGAATTCCCCCAGCGGCGCAGATCCTGGCGAGGGGGCTGGCAAGCCATCAGATGCCGGGCGTTTAGCCGTCAGTTTAGACGTCCCTGTCGGGGCGGCTGGATCCTGGCTGATCTCCCGGTCACTCCAACCTCAGGGCCGCTTGCGCCCGTCCATCCCGCCGCTGGGACAGCAGGGTTTCCAAGGCCTCGCGCATCAGCTGGGAGCGCGCTTGGCCACTGAGGCGCCCTTCCTCCCTGCGCTGTTGTTCCAGGGTGTCGGGGAGTCGGAGGCTGACAGCACCCTTGGAATGCCTGGACGTGATGCAACGAAGCCTGCGTCATGGATGCCAGCTTGAAGTGCAGTGGGAATGACATCCCGATGGGCCCATCGTGCTCTGCGGGACGCGGAGGTGGAGTTGACGTGACCCCCCTTGTTGCTCCAGCGACGAAGGCCCCCGCAGCCTCATCGCCTTCGCCGCAAGATGACGGCCTGCCAGCGCAATGGCGTCCGCCTCGGCTGGTTGCTGATTCCGGCGGAGCTGGGAGTGGATCTTGAGGAGATCTGGGCGGGCTGATGCCGGCCTGCTCTCGGAGCCCGTCAGGATGCAGCACGTCGCCCAGCGCGAGCGGGAAATCGCGGCTGTGCAGCAGCCTCAAGGCTCTCCCCAGGCCGTGGCCGGCGGCGGCGCCAGGGTGGCGCGGCGGGACGGCCCAGGGTGTGCCGCACGGATCTGCGGCACCTCTGCGGGATTCCCGCACGAAACATCCGAGCGGGGATGCTTTAGATTTGTTACGGTTCTATTGACTCGGACCCAATGTTTACCCTTGATCGAGCGACGCGGATCTTTCCGGAAACGGCGTCGGCCGATGTGGTGCCGGCCCTCACGGCCAGGTTCAACCTGCTCAGTGCTGAAGACCAACTGGCCCTGATCTGGTTCGCCTACCTCGAGATGGGGAAGACGATCACCGTCGCCGCCCCCGGCGCGGCGCGGATGCAGTTTGCCGAGCCGGTGTTGACGCGCATCCGGGCCATGACCTTCGCCGATCAGAGCCAGGTGATGTGTGACCTGGCCAACCGCTCCGACACGGAGATCAGCCGCTGGTATGCCTCCTGGTCGGTGAATATCAAGCTTGGCTTCTGGTATCAGCTGGGCGTGTGGATGGACGAGGGCCACGTCGCCCCGATCCCCGCTGGCTACCAGCTCTCCGCCAACGCCGCCTCGGTGCTCACGTCGCTCAAGACGATCGACAAGGGCCAGCAGATCACGGTGCTGCGCAACTTCGTGGTGGACATGGGCTTTGATCCCGGCAAGTCCGACGCTCTGGAGCGGGTGAGTGAGCCTGTGGTGCTCCCCACAGCCCCGGAGCAGCGCACCAGCGTCGTCATCGAAGGCGTCGACAACGCCACGGTGGTGAACTACATGAACCTGCTCAATGCCAACGACTTCGACCAGCTGATCGAGCTGTTTCTTCCTGACGGCGCCCTGCAACCGCCCTTTCAACGGCCGATCGTGGGGCGTGAGCCGATCCTGCGGTTTTTCCGCGAAGACTGTCAGAACCTCAAGCTGCTGCCCGATCGCGGGGTGAGCGAACCCTCCGATGGGGGCTTCACCCAGATCAAGGTGACCGGCAAGGTGCAGACCCCCTGGTTTGGAGCCGGCGTGGGCATGAATGTGGCCTGGCGGTTCCTGCTGGATCCGGAGGGCAAGATCTACTTCGTGGCCATTGATCTGCTGGCTTCGGCGGCGGAACTGTTGAAATTCGCCCGTTGATCGGGTCCTCTGGGGCTGGCCCCTTCGGGGCTGGCCCCTTCGGGGGTGGCCCTTCGGGGCTGGGCCCCTTGCGGCAGTTGGGTTGGTCGGGGCCGATTGTGATCGCTTGGGCGGCCAGCCTGCTGCTGCTTCCCCTCGATGGCGCCTCCCTGCCGCCGGCTTGGCTGGTGGTGGCGGTGCTGACGCGGGCGTTTCTGCAGACGGGGCTGTTCATCGTGGCCCACGACGCCATGCACGCAACGCTGCTGCCGGGGAGCCCCCGCTGGAATGATCGGCTGGGGGCGATGGCGTTGGCCTGCTACGCCTGTCTCCCCTGGGAGGATTGCCGCCGCAACCACCACCTCCATCATCGCGCCCCCACCAGTGCGCTGGATCCCGACTTTCACGCGGACGGCGAGCGGGGGGCAGTGGCCTGGTATCTGCGCTTCATGGCGCACTACCTCACCCCGGTCACGCTGGCGCGCCTGCTGGGGTGCTGGCTGGTGGCTGGGCTGCTGCTCGGGCGGATCACGCCGCACCCCCTGGCCAATCTGCTGCTGTTCTGGAGCCTGCCGCTGCTGCTCAGCTCGCTGCAGTTGTTTGTGGTGGGCACCTATTTGCCCCACCGGGGGGGGAGTGCCGCTGGGGCCGATGGCCATCACGCCCTCAGCCTGTCCCTACCGCCCTGGCTATCGTTCCTCGCCTGTTATCACTTCGGCGACCACTGGCACCACCACGACGCTCCGCAACGGCCCTGGTATCGCCTCCCCGCCGCCCGTGGTCACCCGATAGGGTCCTGAACCAGATGCTGCAGAGGGGGACATGGAGAGCGAGCTGACGGGCTGGACGCTCGAGGAGCAGGGGCTGGCCCGAACCGTGTTCGAGCGCGCCCGGGCCCGGGAACTGGAGGACCTCATCCTCACCCTGCGCACCAGGACCGAGGACCTGCAGAGCTCCGAGGACATCTGGCAGCTCCATGATTTCCTCAGCATCCGTCGCCATGGAATCGAGGGGCGGCAGGCGTTCCAGATCTCGGGCCTGCTGTTTGTGTTCGCCGCCTTCGTCAAGGAGGGGCTGGTGGAGCCCGAGGAGTTGGAGGGCCTCTCCGCCGACAAACGCGCCAAGATCAGCGCGATGGCGCTGTTCTGAGCCGGGACTGGGCCCCCCCTTAGAGCACCGGCAACCGCAGCTCGGGCCGCGACCGGGGCCCCTGGGCTGGCGGGTTCAGGGCGTCGCCGCCGCTATCGAACAGGCGCCAGCCGGCGGGATCCACCTCCAGGTGCACGGTTTGTCCGGCCGTGGCGCTCTGGTCCGGGCCGCTACGCACCACCACCAGTTGGCTGCCCTCCTTGAGCCGGCAGGTGAGCAGTTGTTCGTTGCCAAGCGCCTCCAGGTGCATCACCTCCGCCGCCAGATTGCGGTTGGCGGCGGGGGCCAGCCGCAGATGTTCCGGCCTCAGGCCGCCGGTGAGCTGATGGCCGTTGCGGCCCGCGAGGGCCGCCAACATGGGCCCCTCCACCGGGAAGCGTTTGCCCGCCAGCACCACATGCTCCACACCGGCCACCTCCACCGGCAGCAGGTTCATTGGCGGGCTGCCGATGAACTGGGCCACGAACAGATTGGCCGGGGATTGATAGAGCTCCATGGGGGTGCCCAGCTGTTGCAGCCGGCCGCCATTGAGCACGGCGATGCGATGGCCCATGGTCATCGCCTCCACCTGGTCGTGGGTGACGTAGAGGGTGGTGGTGCCGAGCCGCCGCTGCAGTTCCACGATCTGGGTGCGGGTGCCGGTGCGCAGCTTGGCGTCCAGGTTGCTGAGCGGTTCGTCCATCAGGAACACCGCCGGCTGGCGGGCGATCGCCCGGCCCAGGGCCACCCGCTGCTTCTGGCCGCCGGAGAGTTCCTTGGGGCGCCGCTCCAGCAGGGGTTCGAGCTCCAGCATCGTGGCCACCTCCCGCACCCGCTGGCTCAGCCGTTCCTCCCGGCGGGAGGGCACCCGCAGGGCGGGGGGCAGGGCGCGGGTGCTGCGATGCAGGCTGTCCTGGAGCTGTTGGAGCGGCGGCCGCGGCTGGCTGCGGCGCAGCCCGAAGCTGAGGTTGTCGGCCACGCTCAGGTGGGGATAGAGGGCGTAGCTCTGAAACACCATCGCCACATCCCGCTGGGAGGGCCGCAGCCCGCTCACGGGGCGGTTGCCCACAAAAATTTCGCCGGAGCTGGGGGTTTCCAGGCCGGCGAGCAGCCGCAGCAGGGTGCTCTTGCCGCAGCCCGATGGGCCCACCAGCACCAGGAATTCGCCGTCGTCAATCGCCAGATCCAGCTGCTGCAACACCGGCACCGGCGGTCCGCCGCGCCGGCCGGGATAGGTCTTGGCGACCTGCTGGAAGCGAACGGCAGCCAATCGGGCCCTGCAACCGTTGGATCCTAGGGTTGCTCCAATGCAGTTCATCGATCAGGCCCGCATCGCGGTGCGCGGCGGCCGGGGCGGCGACGGCATCGTCGCCTTCCGTCGCGAGAAATATGTGCCGGCGGGCGGTCCCTCCGGCGGGGATGGGGGGCGCGGTGGCGATGTGTTGCTTCAGGCGGACCCCAACCTGCAGACCCTGCTGGATTTCAAGTATCGCCGGCTGTTTGAGGCCATCGATGGCCGCCGCGGCGGGCCGAACCGCTGCACCGGCGCCAGTGGGGATCCCCTGCTGATCAAGGTGCCCTGTGGCACCGAGGTGCGCGATGCCCGCACCACCATCCTGCTGGGGGATCTCACCGAGCCCGGCCAGGAGCTGCTGGTGGCCGCCGGCGGTCGGGGCGGCCTCGGCAACGCCCACTACCTCAGCAACCGCAACCGGGCGCCGGAGAAGTTCACCGAGGGCAAGGAGGGGGAAGACTGGCTCTTGCAGCTGGAGCTGAAGCTGCTGGCGGAGGTGGGGATCATCGGCCTGCCGAACGCCGGCAAGAGCACCTTGATTGCGGTGCTTTCCGCGGCCCGCCCCAAGATCGCCGACTATCCCTTCACCACCTTGGTGCCCAACCTGGGGGTGGTTCGCCGCCCCAGCGGCGATGGCACGGTGTTTGCGGATATCCCTGGACTGATCGCCGGAGCGGCCCGTGGGGCCGGCCTCGGCCATGATTTTTTACGCCATATTGAGCGCACGCGGCTGCTGCTCCACCTGGTGGATGCCGCCGCCGACGATGTGCTGGCGGATCTGCAGGTGGTGGAGACGGAGCTGCGTGCCTACGGCCATGGCCTGGATGAACGGCCCCGGCTCCTGGTGCTTAATAAAATTGAACTGTTGCGACCGGAAGAACTGCACATCTTGATGGTGCAGTTGACCGAACACGGCAACAGCCTTGGCTTATCGAGGCCACCGTTGGCGATCTCTGCCGCCGCCGTGAAGGGGTTAGATGTGCTCTTGGGCGCGGTGTGGGCGGAACTGGGAATCGGCTGACCGATCCCCAGTTTTGGGACTTCAGCCTCAGTCGTCGTAGACCCGGCACTCGACGGCATCGGGATTGAGGTCGCAATACACCTCCAGGGGGGAGGGATCGTGGCTGTCCTCGGGGTGGTGCTCCTTGTACTCCTCCAGACCCTTGAGCTCCTCCTCGAGATGGCGGACTTTGCCATCGTTGCCGGTGGCACGGGCGTTCTCGATCTCGGCCTTGTCCTTCTCGATGTGCTCGTCGATGGTTTTCATGTAATGACCGGCTGCCACCAGCCGGAATTCACCGCTGACACCTTACGGGTGCGGTTGGGAGTTGACGCACCCTGTGCGCTGCTGCTGATCTGTCCATCCCTGACCAACGGCAGGAGGGGCCCTTCAGACCGGCCCTTCAGATCGGCCGTTCAGATCGGCAGTTCACTGAGCAGCAGCCAGCGTTCCTCGGCCGCGGCGATCCGCTCGATCAGGGCCGCCAGTTCCATGGTGAGGGCCTCCAGCTGGCCATAGTCGCCACTGGTGGGCGTGGCCAGTCGCTGTTCCAGCGCCAGCCGCTCCGCCTCCCAGCGGGGCAGGTCGCGCTCGATGGTTTCCAGTTCGCGGTTCTCCTTGAAACTGCGGCGCCGAGGGGCGCTCGGGCGGGTCCGGGTCGGGGCTGCGGCGGCCGCCTCGCTGGCCGCCAGAGTTGCCGCCTGACTGGCCGCCGCCAGGCGCTGGTTGCGACGGTCCAGGTAGCCGCTGTAGTTGCCCTCGAAGCGCTCCAGTTCGCCGTTCTCGAAGCTGAACAGCCGATCCACGGTGCGGTCCAGGAACCAGCGGTCGTGGGAGACCACCACCACACAGCCGCGGAAGTCATCGAGGAAATCCTCGAGCACGCTCAGGGTGTGCACATCGAGGTCGTTGGTGGGCTCATCGAGCAGCAGCACATTGGGCGCCTCGATCAGCAGCCGGCACAGGTGCAACCGCCGTCGCTCCCCCCCCGACAGCCGGGACACCGGTTGATGCTGCTGGGCTGGAGGAAACAGAAACCGCTCCAGCAGCTGGGAGGCGCTCAACTCCTCGCCGTCAACGCTCACCCGGCTGGCGGCGTCCTGCACCACATCGATCACCTTGCGTTCCCCCTGGCGTGCCAGCAGCACCTCGCTGTGCTGATCGAAGTAGGCCAGTTTCACCGTGGCCCCCAGCTCCACCGTGCCGCCGCTGGGAGCTCGGCGGCCGGCGATCACCTCCAGGAGGGAACTCTTGCCGGCGCCATTGGGGCCGATGATGCCCACCCGATCCTCCGGGCTGAAGTCGTAGCTGAAGTGGCGTAGCAGCTCCCGCCCCTGGCCATCGGCGCCGGCCTGCACACACAGATTTTCGGCGGTGATGGCTTGCTTGCCGATCCGCCGCGCGGTGCTGGCCATACTCACGCCGGCGCGGGCTTGCCGCAGCGGTGCCTCCTGCATGGCGGCAATCCGCTGCAGCCGAGCCTTCTGTTTGGTGCTGCGCGCCTTCGGCCCCTGCCGCATCCAGGCCAGTTCGCGCCGCAGGGCGCCCCGGAACTTGGCGGCACTGGCCACCTCGGAGGCCTCCTCCTCGGCGCGATGGGTCAGGTAGGTGGCGTAGTTGCCCTCGTAGGGGCGGGCCTCGCCGCGTTCCACCGCCACGATCCGCCGCGTCACCCGATCGAGCAGATAGCGATCGTGGGTGACCAGCACCAGGGCTCCCGGAAAGCGCTCCAGGTAGCTCTGCAGCCACTCCACCCCATCGGCATCGAGGTGGTTGGTGGGTTCATCCAGCAGCAGCAGGTCCGGGGCGGCCACCAGCGCCGCCGCCAGGGCCACCCGGCGCCGGTTGCCGCCGGAGAGTTCGCCGATGCGGCGCTGCAGATCGTCGATGCCGAGCCGTTCCAGCACCTCCCGGCATTGCTGCTCCAGGCTCCAGGCGTTGCAGGCCTCCATCGCCTGATGCAGGCCATTGAGCTGGGCCAGCAGCTGGTCATCCTCCGGGGTGGCCGCCAGGGCCTGGCTGAGCTGCTCATGGCGTTGCAGCAGCACCATCCGTTCGCCGCCACCGGCGAACACCTGCTCAAGGATCGTGAGCTGTGGATCCAGCGCCGGTTCCTGATCCAGGAGCACCACGCTGGTTTTCGTGGAGCAGCGCCGTTCCCCCTGATCGAGGGATTCCCGTCCGGCCAGCACCCTCAGCAGGGTGCTTTTGCCGGCGCCGTTGGGGCCGATCAGGCCGAGGCGATCCCGTTCGCCCACGTGCAGGTGCAGATCGGCGAACAGGGTGCGCAGGCCGAAGTCCTTGCCCGCACCCACCAGGCTGATCAGGCTCATGACGCCAGGCCAGCGCCGGTGGCCTGGCGTTGCCGTTCCAGATGGGCGAACACGCTCTTATCGCCGATGTCGGCGGCGGCGGCCATCGGGAACTTGCGCAGGCAGAGCACCAGGAGCAACAGGCTCTCCAGGGCCAGCAGCTGAAGCGTGGCGCCTGGGGCCAGCAGGCCGCCCATCCGACCCAGCAGGGCCAGCGGCAGGATCAGGGTCACGCCGATCGCCTCGGGCCGCCGGAAACAGAAGAATTCCTTGAAGCCCACGCCCGCCAGGGCCGCGAAGTAGGGACCCACCGCCAGGATCCAGAGCGGCTGGCGGCCCAGGGTGGGCAGCAGCTCGGCCGGTCCCACCCGCAGGGCCAGCCCCAGGCCCCCCAGGCAGCCCAGGAGCCAGAACAGCTGCAGCGCACGGTGCAGGGGCACCAGATAGATGTGAATCCAGCGCAGGGCCAGCCCCAGCCCCGCGGCCATCACCAGCAGCCATGGCCACGCCAGCGCTGGCCCCAGTTGTGACCACTGCAGCAGCAGCCCCAGTTGGCCCACGGCCACGGCCAGGAGGGCCAGTCGATAGGCCAGCACCTCCTTTCGGTCTCGGGCGGTGATCGTGTAAGACCCGAACATGCCCTCGAATTCAGGATCGGCCGGAGCCGGGCGGTGGGCGTTGGAGCCGGCGCTGGCGGGGGAGGAGCTCATGGGGGCGGCGGGGAGGGGAGCGGCGGGGTTGTGACCAGTGTGGACAGGTCTGGGCCGGCGGGAACAATGCCGGAGGGGTGCAGCGGAAACAGGGCCCCGAAATAGTCGCTTCGCCAGGCGTCCGCATTACAGCTGGCGGCCACCCCCGCCAGCCCATGGAAGCGGGCGCGCCAGCGCCAGAGGGCCGGCAGCTGCCAGAGCGGTAGGCGGCTGCAGCCGAACAGGGGGGCGTAGACCATCTCCCAGCGGATCAGGGTGGGAAACAGCACCACGTCCGCCAGGCTGGGGCTGTCGCCACCGCCCAGCCAGGCCTGGCTGGTGGTGGCCAGGGAGGCCTCCACCGCCTCCAGGGTCGTGAACAGCTCTGATTCGGCTTCGTTGTAGGCGGCCTGGGTTCGGGCGAAGCCACAGCGATACACCCCATCGTTGACGGCGTGTTGGAGCCGGTCCCGCCAGGCGTTGATCGTGGTGCGCTCCGCTTCGGGATTGAGCTGGGGAGCGGTGTCCCGGGCGGGCCAGAGATCGAGCAGCTCGATCAGCCGGGCGCTCTCGTTCACCAGGATGCGCCCCTGGCTGCGGGACCACAGGGCGGGCACCGTGGCGCGGCTGCTGCGGGCGGCGCCGCTCCGGCGGTAGAGCTCGGCGAGGGTGGCGCAGCCCTCGAATGGCTCGACGAAACGCCAGCGGCCCGCCGCCGGATCCGGCTCCACCACCAGCAGGTCGATGCTGCCGGCCAGCTGGCGCAGGGTCCACACCAGCCAGGCGCGATGGGCCCAGGGGCAGCTGCGGCCCACGATCAGCACATGGCCAGCCCGGGTGGCGGCGTCCTCCGGCAGGGGCGGCAGGGCGGTGAAGGCCCCGGCCGGGCGGCGATAGCGGCCCTGGTCATCGGCGGGGCCCAGGCCCCCCATCAGCTGCCGCCATTGCCAGTGCCAGACGTTCCGGGCCGTGCGGACCAGGACAGCGGGGGGGGCCATCGGCGGAACAGTCGCTGCTCGTTACTTTGCGCCAGGCTGGGGCCCTCGCAGGCGGGCCATGGTGGAGCTGGAGCAACAGGGATCGGTGCTGGTGGTGGCCGGGACCCATGGCAATGAGCTCAATGGCCCCTGGCTGCTGGACCACTGGCAGCGCCATCCCGGCAGCCTGGCCCGCCATGGGCTGGCGCTGGAGCTGGTGGTGGGCAACCCCGAGGCCAGGGCCGCCGGCCGTCGCTACCTCGATCACGACCTCAACCGCAGCTTTGAGCCGACCCTGCTGGCCGACCCTTCCCGCCGCGAGCGGGAGGTGGAGCGGGCGCGGCAGCTGTTGGCCCGCCATGGTCCTGGGGGGGAGCGGCCGGCCCTGGTGGCGATCGATTTGCACAGCACCACTGCGGCCATGGGGAACTGCCTGGTGGTTTACGGCCGCCGTCCCGCCGACCTGGCCCTGGCGGCGGCGGTGCAGGCGCGGTTGGGATTGCCGATCTACCTCCATGAAGGCGATGCCCGCCAGCGGGGCTACTTGGCTGAGCGCTGGCCCTGCGGCTTGGTGGTGGAGGTGGGGCCCGTGCCCCAGGGGGTGGTGAGGGCCGCCGTGGCCCGCCAGACCCAGCTGGCCCTGGAGGCCGGGTTGGCCCTGCTCGCCGCCGCCCGCGAGGGTCGCCTGCCCCAGCCCCGGCCGTTGGTGGTGCATCGCCACCTGCTCAGCCTGGATCTGCCCCGCCATCCGGATGGCGAAGCGGCGGCGACGTTGCATCCGTTGCGCCAGGACCGGGACTGGCGCCCGATGGTGGCGGGCGATCCCCTCTTTCTCGACGCCGATGGGGGCACGATCGCTTACACGCCCCCCGCCGCCCTCGATCCCGCCGACCGGGAGGGACCGGTGTGGCCGGTGTTCATCAACGAGGCGGCCTATGGCGAGAAGGGCATTGCCCTCAGCCTCACCCGCCGGGAGGTGTGGCCGGTGCAGCCCCACTGGGGGCGCGCCCTAGAACGGCTGGCCCGACAGCTGCGGCCGGCCTGAGGGCCCTCAGCCGCAGGCCAGGGTGGACTGTTCTTTGGTGCAGGGCAGATCGGTGGTGCTGCCGTCGGCCCAGTAGATGCGTAGGCGGTCGTCTTCGCTGCCGCTGCGCAGGGTGAGAGATTTGATCACACCGGCGGGCGGTTTGCCGGCCCGATCCGCCCCGTCCGCTGGACGGCTGCCGGCCTGGTTGAGTCGTTCCTCAAGCTGCTGGATCTTGAGTTCCAGCTGGTCAAGCCGCTGGCTTTCCACGCTGGCCTTCGGTTGGCAGCCCCCGAGCAGCAGGGCGCCGCTGCAGCAGGCCAGCAGCGCCAAGGCTCGAAGGGGAGGGGGGCCGATCGGCGCCATGGGCTCGTTGACACGGTCTGCTGTCACGTTGTCGTCCAAGCCGGCTGGCGCCCACGGATCGTCCACGATTCGTGACCTCGGGGCGCGGCGCATAAAAAATCCCCCTCCTGCCAGGCAGGGGGGGGACAACGAAGACTTTGGAGAAGCCCTGAAGCCGCAAGGCTTAGGCCACGGCGATCAGACCACAGGGATCAGACCACGGCGGGAGTGGAGGTGAAGCTGAAGGGCTGGAGCGTTGCCCAGGGATCGGCCCCAGCGAACAGGTTGGTCACGGTGCGCAGCTGATCGCCGGCGGCGATGGCGCTGTTGATGAAGCCGTTGCGATTGAGGGTGATGTCGTTGGTGTTCTGCACCTTGAAGATGTCCTTGTTGGGCAGAGCAAGGGCCGGATCGGAGTTGCGGGCCACGATGTCGCGGAGCGAATCGAGGTCACTCCACAGACCACCACCAGCACCGTTGTCCTTGAGGCGATCGAGGTAGTAGAAGCGGTCGCCTTCCTGGGCCCGGTCGAGCTGTTCGTAGAAGATGGCGGCCATGAGGGGACCCATCTGGCCGGTTTCGGCCGCGGGCTTCTCGGCCAGCATCCCCACCCAGGCGTCGATGTCGCTCAGGTTGGTGTACACCGACTGGAACTTGGCCAGCAGGGCGCTGCTGCCGTAGGTGCTGGGAGTGGCCGCGTTGAAGGCCATGGCGGTGCCATCAGCGGCCTTGGCGGGCACCCAGTCCCGCAGGTTGGCGCCGAATTCGGCCCAGCTGGCGTAGGGCTTGAACAGGGGGTTGCCCTTGAAGCTGGCGGTGAGATCGGTGCCGTTGGCCCGGTTGAGCGGGCCGCTGCCGTACAGCTCGGCGCGGATGGCATTGAGACCCGGCAGACCCAGTTCACGGCCGCGCAGCAGGTTGGCGGTGAACAGGTCGAGGTTGCGGGTCACCAGCTCGTTGCGCACGCCGTTGGTCATCAGCGTGTCGATCGCCTCGTGGGCCTTGGCCACCAGGCCGGCCTCGATGGAGGAATTGCCCAGCCCCAGGAACAGCTGGGGGTTGAGGAAGGCATTGAACATGCCGAAGCCGGGGATCAGCTCCTGGGGAATCTGGGAGTGACCCACCCGATAGGAGGCCACCGAGAATTCCAGGGAAACGCCCGCGTCCACATTGGGGTTGTAGCCCGCCCAGCCGTGGGGGCCGCTGCCCTGGTCGATCAGTTTGGTGCCGGCCAGGCTGGGGGCGAATTCGGTGTAAATCAGTTTCTGGTATTCGCCTTCCACCAGGATGCGGGCGGCGTTGAACAGGTCGTCGTCGTTGATGCCTGTGACCCCGAACTGTTTGGCGCTGGCCTTGAGGTTCTCCACCATGAAGTTGTGCTCCCGGGCCCACATCGTGTGCAGGGTGGAGAGGCCGATGTTCTCATTGGCGCGCCAGTCGCCACCGGCCACATGGCTCAGCAGTTGGCCGGCCCCCCAGTCTTCCGACTTGATCGGTGTCTGGGCCTTCAGTTTGGCCAGCAGCTGGGCGTCGGTGAGGCTGGCGAACTGGGGCAGGTAGGGACGGGCCTGGGCGGCGGTGAATCCCCGCAGGACATCGGGGATGCCATCCACGTTCTGGTCGATGGCGGCCAGTTTGGGGAAGTCGGTGGTGTTGTTGGCCGCCTCGATCGAGAGGGCCTTGTCGCCAATCAGGGGTTCACCGCTCAGTTGGCGATAGGTGGGGCTGGTGGGGTTGAAGTTCTTGACGTTGCCGCTGTCGATGAAGCGGGGATCGGCCTGGAGGGCCGTCCACTGGGCGCCGGTCAGGGGGATGCCGTTGCCGGTGTTGGCGGCGTACACGGCATTCACCAGGGCGGGAGCCACCCCGTTGTTCAGCAGCACCTCGGCGTAGGTGGGCAGGCTGGGTAGGCCATCGCCGGTGCGGAGGCGTGAGGTGAGCATCGCGGCGGTTTTCACCAGCTGGAAGCCGCCGGGGGCGGTGGCATCCACCAGTTTCACCAGACCGTTGGCGCTGCCGCTGACCTTTTTGCCGCCAACGACGCCACCGATCTTGTAGATGGTGCCGTCGTTGGCGGTGAAGACGCCGGCGGCGTTGAAGCGGGCGCTCTGGCGCAGGCTGTAGGCGGTGGCGTCGCTGGAGCCGTAGAGCTGGTTGTTCTGAATCAGCGCTTCGGTCTTGTTGTTGGCCAGCAGATCCGTGTCGGCCACGGCGTGGCCGAGGATCGATTCGGCGCTGCGCAGGGGGACCGGCTTGCCGCTGGTGGGATCGATGGTGAAGGAATAGAGGCCACCGGGGGCGCTGCCGGTGCCGGAGGAGGGGCCATTGGCGAAGCGGGCCACCTGCACCATCGTGTTGGTGGAGGGGTCGAGCACGAACTGGCCGCCCCGGTCACCCACCACCCCCACGGCACCGCCCGACACCTTGTTGAGGGGATCGGTGGGGGTGGTGGCGGAGGCGATCGACTGGCCCACGCCACTGCGGGCGATGAAGTCGAGGCCGTGGTCGAAATATTGGCCGAAACTCATGTCATAGACGTTCCAGTTCCCGCTGTTCAGGACGGGGGTGTTCTGGGCGCCGAGGGCATTGCTCACCAGGCGGGAGTTGGCCAGGGCCTGGTTGGTGGGCTCTACCAGCTTGAGGGTCTGGTCCACGCCGATGGCGCCGGTGTAGCCGCGGGGACGGCCGGGCTCTTCGCTGCCGCCGTTGGTGCCCCATTCGGGCTGGCTGAGGCGCAGGAAGGGGGTGTCGGCGTTGGCCCAGAACTCGGCACCGATGCCCTGGGAGTTCGTTTTGTAGCCGGCCTGGCCGGGCTTGATGTCATCGGGGGTGCCGTACACCTGGTCGGCACCGGCGTTGGAGAGGTTGTTGCCGAAGCTGTCGTTCCTGCGAACGCCGGACACCTCGAAGGTTTTGCCGAATTGGTCGGTGCCGTAGATGCGGCCGTACTTGGAAGGATTGGCCAGTTTGAGCAGGTGATTCAGCCTGTCCAGATCGATCGAGAACTGGCTGGAGAAGAGGCTGTAGGTGGCCGAGGCGGTGGGGGTGCCGGCGTATTTGGGGCTCGGAGCCAGGGGGGCCGGACCCATCGCGGGAGGCACGATGGCGACGGTCGGCACCAGGGCTGGCACCGGGGCCGCTGCAGCGGCGGCGGGGATCGCAGCCGGTGCAGCGGCGGCTACGGCGGCCACCGGAGCGGTGATGGCGGCGGCGCCGCTCGGGCCTGAGCCAGGGACCGGAGCCGTTGCCGTGGCGGCGGCGGGCGCGGCCGGGCTGATCACGGTGGGGGTGCCGCCGCTCACAAGGGGGTCGGTGGCAAAGAGGCCGGCGTTGCTGCTGGTGAGCGTGTTGGGCGTGATAAGCCCAGTGCTCAGGCCGGTCACTGACGTGGCTGCCATGGAGGAGGCGAAGAAGTAGTACCTAAAAAAATCTTATCTGGATCTTGGATAGAAGTGAAGTGAAAGTGAAAAAGCAGAGCATTCTCCTTGAGTCTTGATTGGTGCGGTCCCGCCGCTGGGGTCCTCGGGTCTCCCCCGGGCCCTCCCTTGATCAGGTGACAGGGCGACGCGGCTGCCTTCGGTTATGCTCGTAGGGTTCGGTTGAAGCTGACGAGCTGTGCGCTCGCCTGGCCGAACTCCCTGCACCGAACCGTCCCCGAGCTTCCTGGGGTCGGCCCATCAGGTTGCTTTCGCCTGCCCCCTTGGGCAGTGCTTTGGCTCCACGCTGTCCTGTGCGCGCCTCCTTCCTTAAGGAGTCGGCAGCGCCGCCCGGTGCGCCATCCATATCTCACGTGAATCCATGGTTCGTCGTTTTCGTCCCCAGTCCCATCGCCCCCTGCCCGTGGCCCCGTTGGGTCCGCCCGCCAGCTCCGCTCAGCCGCTGCCGCAGCTGCGTCCCCACACCGCCGCCGCCCCACCGCTCACCTGGGAGGACTTGCTTGGCCATCGCTGAAGCTTGCGTCCGTTGAAGCTTGCGTCGCGCTGGCCCAATCCACCCTCAGAGAGGGCCCGTCGATCGTTAACGGCTGCTCTGCCCTGATCCCTTGGTGAGCTCCGTCGCCGTGTGCAGGGAGAGGACCCTCCCCTGGCCGGCTTGATCGGCCACAAGGGAGGCCAGGTATCGGCGCCGCTGGGGGGAGGCCAGGGACTCATCCTGGCTGCCGCCGTCGGTCGCTGGGCTGGGGAAGGGCGTGGGATCCATCGCCCGACCCTATCGAGATCAGGTTAAGAACCCAGGATCGGCCTAACCGGTGCTGGCAGAGGTCGCCGCCTATCCCCGAATCTAATGTTGAGGCCTTGGCTGAAAGCGCGGCCCGAGGATCCCAACGATGGTGGTGGAGGTGGCCCTGGCCATGTTGTCCCGAGAGGGGCGCTGGCTGCTCCAGTTGCGCGATGACATCGTCGGCATTGCCGCACCGGGCACCTGGGGGCTGTTTGGCGGCCATCTGGATCCGGGCGAAACCGCCGAGCAGGCCCTGCGCCGGGAATTGGTCGAGGAGGTTGCCTGGCAAGCGGGCGAGCTCGAGTTCTGGTTTACGGACATCAATCCCCAGCGGATCGCCCACTTTTTCCTGGCTCCGCTCACGGTGCCACTCAGGGAATTGCGGCTGCTGGAGGGCCAGGACATGGCCCTGGCCAGCCTTCAGGAGCTGGGTGCGGGTCGGGTTTGGAGTCCCCAGTTGGGGGAGCATCGCCCCTTGGCCCCTTCCCTGCAGTGTGCTGTCCAGCGGTTGTTGGCCCCAGAATGAGCCCAACGGTTCCAGGGGGTCACACCCTGGAGGTAAGGAGGAAAGTCCGGCGCAAGTCCGGCGCTGTCCCGCAACTGTGATGGGCCCTCACTGACCGGGGCCCTCAGTCAGAACGCTCGCCGTGCCCATCCCCCTTTGCTCCGGCGCGGACCGGCCCGTTTCATGACTTTCCCCCGTTCCAATCGATTCCTGATCCTGCTGGCGGCGGCCTCGGCCCTGGCCCTGGTGCTGGCCCAGCCGGTGCAGGCCCATGGCCTGGCCCAGGGCGGGCTGGCCGCCGGCGTGCTGCATCCGCTCACCGGCGTCGATCATCTCTTGCTGCTGATCACCGTCGGGGCCGCCGCCGCCGGCCTCTCGCTCCACCTGCTGCTCTGGGCCGTGGCGGGGGCCATCGGCGGTGGGGTGATGGGGGCGATGGGCGGCACGCTGGCGGCGCCGGAACTCCTCGCCGCCCTGGCGATTCCGGCGGTGGCGCTGCTGGTGGTGCACAGCCTGCGCTCCCCCCAAGCTCCCCGCGCTGCCGGGGCCAGTGCAGGTGCCGGTGCTTTGGTGGCCCTCGCCGTGGCGATCCACGCCCTGCTCCATGGCCAGGCTGCGGCCGTTGCCGCCGCTGCCGGTTCCTGGTGGCTGGGGGCGGCGGCGGCTTCGGCGCTTGTGGTCGGAGCCACGGTGTGGCTGGTGCGGCGCCTGTCCCTGGCCTGGATGCGGGGGCTGGCCCTGCTGCTGGCCCTGGCCGGTGGCGTGCTGTCCCTGGGGGTGATCGGCATGGTGGCGCGTTGACCGCCTGACCTTGGGGGCAGCCCATTGCGAGAGGTTGTAGCTAATCAGATCCGGATGGCATAGATCTCCAACGAACCTCAAGTGTGCTGCCTGCGCGATGAGAAGGGGCGTTGATCTGCCTTAGGTCCTGGGTCCCGTGGCCATCGTCGAGCGCGCGACGTACGGGAGCGGCGTCCGTCCATCATGACGGGCGGACGTTGCTTCGGCTTCATTGTTGCTAGACGATGTTTGTCAAGCAACAGCGCCACGGGTGGCCGGTTCAACGAGGGTGACGGACCGGTTTGGAGAAAAGGATCAGATCTGTAATAATGAAGCGGATTGCTCCGGACTGCACCATTGGCTGCTATAGACCTGATTCGGGAAGAATTTAGTCGCTTCAGAGTGCAGGAGGCTGACCGAGACAGGGATGAGGTGGATTTGGGGGGTACCTTCACCGCCCAAGATGAGTCGGTCATCCAGACTTGGAACAGCACCAACGACCCGGCGGCGCTGCTGGCCCATCCCTGCACGTTTTTGCAAGGTGATTGGCTGCATCTTGACACCTATCACCTGACATTGTTTCTCGATGCTCTGAGAGATCACACTAACCTCAGCTCGGTGGGCTTCAGGCTCAGGGGCTGCGGACGCTTTCGGGTCGTCATCAAAGCCTTGTCAAGGCATGGTGAGCAAGTGCTCCGAGAGGCGTTCGTCGAAGGGGGAAGAGATCTGAATCCTTTTGCAGGAGACAATCTCGATGTGGCGTCACTAAGTGTCGATGAATGGGAGCGGCAGGGAAATCTGACGGATCTTCAAGGCCCCTGGATCGGAGTGAAGGTGATGAAGCCGGGCTTCCGGCTCACCGCATCCATTGAGTGCCTCTCCAAGGTGGGTGTTTTGGCCGGGTTCCGCTGGCTGGGTAGGCCCGGTAACCGTCAGCAGAATCTGGGACAGCGTATCTATCTGTTCAGAACCTTCGGGAACCCGGATCTTGTTGCCAAGACTCTCAACCTTCTGCAGCAGCGGGTTGCTAATGATCGGCAGTGGAAACGTTTCATCCAGCGAAGCGTTTTTATCGTATACGACGCGACTGGTAAGGATCAGTCAGCCCTATTTAGCCCCGCAGCGTCCACCCTCAGAGTGATGTACACCCAGGGTGGAAACTACGGCGGTGGAGGCAATGCATCTTTTCTCGCAGAAATGATCCGCCGGGCAGGGGATGGACTCAACACCATCGATGAGGTCATCATCATTGACGATGACGCAGGCATTGATCCAGAGACCATCCTCAGGCATGACGCCTACGTCACACTGCGTCGCCCTGATGTCTTTGCTTCCAGCATTGTCTTTGCCCGCGAGAATCCACTTTGCATCCAGGAGTGGGGGGGGTACTGGGGACAGTTCTTTAATGAACTCTCAGACAGGCCAACTCAGCCATCCATCCAACGCAACCAACATAAATTATATCCCTATCTTGTTCGTCACGGGCAAAACATCAAAGAACCTGCTCACCTCAATAATCTTAGTCAAGCGCTCGCCGTCGACTTCTCCACCTTCATCTTCATTTCCTTTCCCTTTGAGGCGCTTAACAAGATCGGTGGTGTTTTGCCAGTTTTTCTTCGCAATGACGACGTTGATCTCTCACTTCGCTTAAAGAAACATGGGTACAAACTGGTCATCAACAGCAACCTCTTTGCGTATCATGATAGTGGACACACTCTCTCCGGAGAATTCTTTGCCACACTGCACGGACTGATTGTCAACTCAGCCTATTTTGGCCTCTCTCTCGAGAGCGTTCAGAGATACTTTGGACGTCGTCTCGCAGCGGCTCTCGCGACCCGTAACATTCTCCTTCTGACGGTGTACGAGAATGTTTTAAGCGCCTTCCGCACGGGGCCCCAGTTCATGAATCCCTCCGATATCTACGGACATTACAAGCGGGTCATGGCTTCGTTGGGAAGTCTCCAAAAACAACTGCTTCGTTCGGTTCCGGACGAAATTGTTGAAGAATTGCGTGCCAAAGATCTCGTTGATGTTCGGACACTTCTTGATCCATTGGCACCACCTCCGACCAGCCAGCGTGGAGACGTCATCTTTGCTGACAAGACTCGCAATGGTTATTTTGCCATTGACCCTGACTATACAAATCGCGAGATCACTTCAATAACGACATCAGCTCTGGAGTCACTTGCCGCCATTGGCAATGACTTCTCAACTCTTTCTGAATCCTGGAAGACCTGGGTTGAATCCTTTGATGCTTATTCTTTTTGGAATCAGGAGAGCGAAGGTTTCCGAATCGTCAATGAGACCTTCCAACCGCGACAACACTTAGAGAATCCGGCCTCGATGCCCGGAGTCTTAGATGTCCAGTGGCCTCACGCGGAGGAGTCGTACAATTTGAGGCGCCTGCACCGAGAAAGGGTCCTTGGTCAAGTGCTCGCACCAATGTCAAGCGGATCGGATCAACCTAATCAGTCTGTTGAACAGGTGAATACGCCCTCTCCTCCTTTGGTAATTCCTGCACCTCAACCAGAAAGGAAGCGAGATCATCTTCTTCGTATCCTGTCTGGCGCCAGCAAAAAACAGCAGAACTCAGTTGCTAATGGCTCACAAGAGCCCGGGATGATTAACACAGAAGCCCTTCCCTATGGTTTTGACCCTGATCGCTACCTTCGCATGAATCCTGACGTGAAGGCGGCTGGTCAAGACCCAGTGACCCATTATCTTCGGTATGGTCGGCATGAACATCGTCAATATTAGGTTGTTTTGACATTATGAGTTTCGCCATCAGGGTGCGCGTGGTCAATGCCTTGACGTTCCGCGAACTCAGGACCCGTATCAGCCACAACTATGTAGGCTTTATGGGCTTGATCGCTGGCCCCTTGCTGTCGATTCTTAGCTTCAGTGTCATTTTTACATTTCTGCATCCGCTTCACGACGACTCCATCGATCCGATTATTTTTTTTACGACCGGGATAGTTGTCTTCACTGTTTTTTCGGAAACATCTGTAAGGTGTGTCCATGCGTACCAAGCGAATGAGGCACTCTTCTTTTATCGACAAGTCCGTCCAATCGACACCGTCGTGTCGAGGGCATTGGTCGAACTAGGGTTGCTCTGTTTGTTGACCATCATCATTCTTGGCCCTTATTTAATCATTTCGCCTGAGCCTAGAATCGACGATCTCCCGCAGTTGTTCGCGGCTGTGTTGCTCACATCAGTCTTTTCTTTTGGCTGCGGTGTGTTCTTCATGATTGCAGGCCGCCTCTTCCCTGTTGTTGTCGTGTTTATCCCCATGGTCATGAGGCCACTGTGGTATATTTCGGGGGCAATTTTTTCGTTGTCACACATTCCAGAGCCTTTTAGGCATTGGCTTGCTTATAATCCAATTATTCAAGGTGTTGAGCTTTCTCGCAATGCATTTAACTCTAATTATACCCTTGAAGGTACGGGAGTGAGCATGTTTTATTTGTTTAATACCGCGCTAATTACGGTTGTCCTTTCTTTGTGGGTTTACACGCTAGTCGAGAAAAAGCTGAGGAAGTCTCAATGATACAACTTCACAGCATCACTAAGTCGTACGTCCATAAGGGTGTTAAAAATTACATTTTTAGGGATCTTTCTTTGGCTTTGCCGAAGGGGCAGTCTGTCGCGTTACTAGGTAGAAATGGGGCGGGCAAGTCAACATTGATCAACTTAATCGGTGGCATTGACGAACCTGACCATGGTTCGATAACATCAGATTGCACAGTTAGTTGGCCTGTTGGTCTTGTGGGTGGGTTTCAGGGTAGTTTATCGGCAAGAGAAAACGCGAGATTTGTTGCAATGATCTACTGTGATGACGAAGATGAGATTGTCGAAAAAATAAATTTTGTTCAGGATTTTGCCGATATTGGAATGTATTTCGAACGCCCATTTAAAACTTATTCTAGTGGCATGAAGGCCAGAGTTACCTTTGGCTTGTCTATGGCGTTTGACTTTCAAGTCTATCTAATAGATGAAATTACGTCCGTGGGTGACGAAGCGTTCAGGATGAAGTGTAGGGAGCATTTAATGCGAAAGCGAATGCAGTCTGATTTCATCATGGTCGATCACAACCTTCTGGGTCTTGAGGCCGATTGTGATTACGCGTTAGTGCTCGTTGATGGACGTTTTTACCGTTATGATGACGTGCTGGAGGGCGTAGAGATCCACAAACGAATCTTAGTCGAGCCTGGATTTAAGGAACACTTTCTTGCACAACAATGAGCATTTACGACGATTTCCTGGGAGTTGATCATGCGCTTGAGTCTCTTCTTACCCGCAAAGAGAAAGAAGAGACTGTCTCCAATCAAGAGCCTGCTAGTGATAGTAATAACAAGGTATCAGATCCCAACTTGCCAGAACAGCCCAAGCTGAGTCCAAAACGACGACAATTTAAGATCAGATGGGGATTGGTAGCGCTTGCCTCTGTAGCAATACCGTCAGGAATCTTTTTTCTGGGAATGGCGGCACCACGATATGAGACGCGTTCTAAGTTTGTGATTAAGTCGGCTGATAGTGCTGACAATGCAGCCTCTGGATTCGCTGCAATGTTTACCAAAAATTATGCGTCTTCACAGCAAGATGCTAAGTACTTAAAGCTTTTTTTGCGTTCTCCTGGTGTCATCAAGCAACTGGACAAAGATCTTAGGCTGACCGATCAGTTTACCAGACCTGAAATCGACCCAATCTCTCGCTTTAATGGCAATCCCACACGGGAAGCCTTATCAGAGTATCTTGCCCCTAAAATACGTGTTGAGACTGATGATACCAGCGGTTCGATTGAGCTGTCGACAATTGCATTTAATCCTGGACTCAGTCTAGAGATCAATAAGCGTCTGCTGATCTATTCTAATCAGTTTATTGATAAGTTTAATGATCGTATTCTTGCTCAAGAACTTGCCAGCAGCAAGAAGCAGATGGATACAGCTGAGGGGGATGTGGATGCGGCATCAAAAGCACTCCAAGCATTTCGCGTCAAAACACGCACAGTTGACTCTGATTCGGAGCGGAAATTAAATACAACTTATCTCAAAGAGCTGAAGACTGAATATTCAAAAGTAGCCGTGGAATATGCTGTTGCATTGCCTAAATATGCTGATCGTAATGATCCAGACTTGACGCCTCTGCGTGACCGTATGACTTCCTTGCAAGGATTGATCAAGGCTGAGCAGGCTAGTCAACTGGATACTAAAGGAGGGGATTCTGCACGACGACCTGTAATTGAGTCTCAGTTGGCCACGAAACTGCAACTCTCAGTTGATATCTACAAAGCATCGGTTGCCAGTTTTCAGAAAGCACGTGTTGACGCAAGCAAGCGACAGAAGTTTTTGCTCTACATTGATAAGCCTATTTCGCCTGAGCGACAGCTGAAGAATTGGCGATGGAAAACCTATGGCACTGTTCTTCTTGTTGCCGTTGGTGTCTATAGCTTTTACGTGATGCTGCTTACGATTACCAAAGATCGTGCCTAATCTTTGTTTGCTCTTGATGGCCATATTGGGATTGAGATGTGCTGACTTAATGTGTGTTTGTACAAAAAAGTGCCCATTGACGAATCAATAAGCACTTTGCGGGAAGGTTAGGCCGTGGCGCAGCGATCGTATTCCTAGATATTTGATAGAGTGCTAGGAACCAGCGAATGGGAGCGGAAATCAGTAGTCACAGTGATTAAAACCAATCAAGGCTGATGGACGTTGGCCTTGCCGAACAGGGTGGTCAAAGATGTGTGCAAAGGCAAAGCAATAGTGCCAAAGCATCGGCTGATGATTAGGACGCACTTTCTTGGGATCAATTTTTCGCAGATGATTACGATGATTATACTCAGCGATGGCGAGAGCTTCTCCGCAGAAGTTATTCTGCATTACGTTGACGTAAGAATCGTCAATCCATATGCCAACTGCGGGCAAAAGAGTTTCGGGATGACCTTCCAGTAATTTAAGTGCATCAACGCTTGATGTATAGAGATCTACGTCAAGTGCGAAGAATCCAATCGGTCTTGATTTGAGATTTGATTGCTGAAGATAGCGAGGAACAGTCTCCGCGACATCTCCAATTTCAAGAGTGCAGAATGAAGGTAGTTGACTACGAAGAAGATTGAGGTCAGGCATGACCATCTCGCCCTCTTGCCATAGTTCGGGATGATCTCTCCAATCAGTACACTTGGGCAGGCCTGCGCCAGTGTCAAAGCCTGAGACTTGAACATCCAAATCAAAGGTATGGCGAAGGACGCTCGCCCATTCACAGAGATTTCGCAGGCCACGGCCGGTCCATACCCCTGTTTCAACAAGAGTGACGCCAGCGAGATCGAGCCGGCGAGCTTGCTCAACAGCTAGGATTGCCCCATAGGCATAGTTGAGACGTTCGAAGACGTCATTGAAAATGATGGCTTGGGCGAGGTCTCGATTTGACTTATAGGGAAACCCAAATAGTCTCTCAAGCGTGAGGAGTGTCTGATGGGGCTGAAAGATAGAGGTGACCTTCTCTCGTGGAAAACCACGCGAAGCGAGTTCGCTGTGAATATCAGGATATTCCTGAAAGACGTCAAAGCTGGAGATCAGTACATGCTCAACTGACTTAAAGTCAATCGAGGTTGGCGAAAGTAAGGTGCGACGACCAAGGGTGCGGCCAGCGGCGCCTTGTTCAAAAGAGGTATAGACAATCCGATCATCGTCATAGATATTTAAGAGCCTAAGGAGCTTCTCGCTCCGCTCTTCAGGAGCGACAACTACGACGGTCGGCTTGGTCACGCTGGAAGTGCGCACTGGACTTGTTCAATTTAGCACTGATCGAGCGAGAATCAGCCGCTTTGAGTGCGTAGGCCACTGATCAGATACATGGCCAACTCCCATGGGCCCATAACCACTTTATCGCAACTTTATTCAGTTAATAAGACCAGTTGGAGTGGCAACGCTCAGCTCGATGACATAGGCCTTGAAGTGCGGCACGGAACCCTCCCCTTGATCCGCTCCATTAAGGCTGCAACACGGGCGATGACGGCCGAGGCGTCCTCCAGCAACGCAGACCAATCAAGGCTGGAACTAAACGGAGTCCGAAGTTTTCTTCTCGACGACTGAAGTGCGGGTTGTACCAGGGGTCGTCCTCAATCCAAGGCTTCCATCGGGAAAGCATTGTCGCTCGTTCCTGCTGCCACTGGATGTAGGCGGCACCGACGGGGGCACCGCGACTTCTGGACTCATGATGGTAAAGACGTACATCAGGGCAACACAGAGTTCTCCATCCTTGTAGGGTTAAACGCAGACAGATGTCGACATCATTGTAATTCACTCCAAGATGGGTCTCGTCAAGCCCTCCGACAGCATCAAACTTACGGCGCTCAACGGCAAGCACAGCGCCGGTGACGGCCGCAAATTCTCTGCGTAGACGCAGGGTCAGACATTCACCATCGTCTGCACCATTGCGGTATTTGTGAGCATGGCCAGCAACACCACCAATGCCAAGAAGAACGCCGCCATGCTGGACACTGCCATCTTCAAATAACAGGCAGGCACCCACGGCCCCCACATCGGGTCGTTCAGCTTGGGCAACTAATCTCTGCAACCAATGACTTGAGATTACCTCGGTGTCATTGTTCAAAAAGACCAACACGTCCCCTTGGGACTGCTCCACGGCCCGATTGTTTAGACGAGAGTAATTGAAAGGGCCGTCGTCACGTAGAATAGTGATATTATCTTGGCCCTTAATCTCTTCAAGGTAGCGAAGGGTTTTGGGCTCACGGGAGCCATTGTCGACCACAATGATTTCCCACTTGCCATGATCAAGGGGCTGCGTTAATGATTGTATCGAAGACAGGCATTGTTCCAGTAGGTCAAAGCGGTCCCGGGTGGGAATGATGATCGAGACTCGGATGAAGTCAGGACGGGGAAAACATGCTTTCGGTGTTGGGTCAAAGCGTAAACCAAGATCTCCTTCACGAGTGACCTGTAGCTCCGGACAGCGTCGTCGAAACCACAGGCGGGCTGAAGACTCCCAGCGATCCAGATCAGCGCCATCGAACGCACGCCGCCGCGTGGCCAGCACTTGGGGGAGATGACCAATCCGTTCGCGTTGGAGCTGATGCAACAATTCAAGACGGAGCATGGCGCCATCAACGGGAAGTTCCGCCTCGCGGAGCGCAGTGCGACATCCTTCCAGCACCGTCCGGCGCACAGTCCAGAGGCCAATGCACCGTGGATTGCCTCTGAAGAGCTCGGGGTCCCAGAGCGGCAGCAACAGGACCTTGGCCGGCCGGCCGTACGCGTCCAGTTCGAGGACGTCGGTGTGCAAGAGATCGAGTGAGCGGCTGGCAGTGCACGCAACCGCAAGGAGGGCTTCAGCCTCAGGCGCTGGTGTGAGGTTGGGTTCCGTCAGCACGGTCCATTCCTCAGTCCAGCTGGAGGGGATCGCCAAGGATGGCGGCCTCCAGAGTCGCGCCAGGTGCCGCAGCCATTGATCCAGCCGAATGCGTGTGCCGCCTGAACGCGCCAGAATTCGCCCGTACAGTCGCCAGCGGCGCCAGCGCGGCGAGCGCCCTTGCTCCAGCATCTGAAAACGCCGCAGTTTGCGGTTGATCAGCCCCCAGGCACGCAGGGCTGGAACCCGACGCAGGTCAAGGCGGTCGAACTGATCGGTCAGCAGGGGAGCGGCAGGCGTCAGTCGCACCACCCTTCGATGGCGGAGGCGCAATACTCGCCTCCTCAGCTGGCCACGGCCCAGGGAACAAGCCTGCCCGGGCAGGATGGACTGGACCTGGTTGTCAGCTTGCTGACAACGGAGACTGATCACATACCACCCAGCAGGGAGGGCCACCGGGCTCTGGAGCTGGTTGTCAACGCAGATCCAGTCCGAACGGCGCAGACGCAGGATCAGAGGCCATTCACGCCAGCGGAACAGCCAGAAGCCTGCCATCAGGGCCGGTGGTCCACGCTCAGGCCCAGGGACTGGCAGCGTAGTAGTGCAGAGCCGATCACAGCATGCATGTCGTAGTACTTATACTCCGCCAGACGGCCACCCAGGATGTAACGATCTAGGGATGCCGCCTGATCGGCATACCCCTTGTAAATCGCCATATTGGCCTCATTGTTAACCGGGTAATAGGGCGTCTCATTGCGTGACCATGTCATTGGTGTCTCCCGAGTCACCACTGAGCACTCGGGATCGTCCGCCGGAGGACTGAAATGCTTGTGTTCAATCATCCTGGTCCAGGGAACATCGGCGTCGCAGTAGTTGATGACCGCATTTCCCTGCACATTGCGCTGTTGGTGCCAGGTGTCTTCGAACTTCAAAGCCCGGTACTCAAGCTCGCCACCACTGAAGCCAAAGAGCTCATCAATCTTGCCGGTGTAGACAATCTGAGCCGCCTGCGACTCCCAGTAGGAGCGTGATTCGTGGAAATCGACACCCACTTGCACATCAACGCCCTCCAGTAGCTTCTCAAATACTTGGGTGTATCCGTTGACGGGAATACCCTGGTAACGATCGTTAAAATAGTTGCAATCGTAAGTGAATCGAACAGGCAGTCTCCGGATGATTTCGGCGGGCAAGTCTCGTGGATGTTTCTGCCATTGTTTTTGGGTGTAGCCCAGGATCAGCCGTTCGTAGATGTCCTGGCCCACCAGGGTCAGGGCCTGTTCCTCCAGGTTGGCGGGGGGGCGGTCTAGATGCAGTCGCTGCTCGTCGATCTTCGCCCTGGCTTCCTGCGGTGTGCGGGTCCGCCAAAGCTGATAGAACGTGTGCATATTGAACGGCAGGCTCAGCAGCTGCCCTTGGGATAAGGCGAGTGGCGAATTGATAAAGTTATTAAAAGTCGCAAAACGATTGATGAATGTCCAAACGGCTTCATTCGAGGTGTGAAAGATATGTGGCCCATAACGATGGATGTGAATCCGTTCCTTCTGCTCCGTAAAGCAGTTGCCCCCGATGTGGGGGCGACGGTCAATGACCTTGACCCGAAGGCCGTTATCGGTGGCGATACGAGCGAAACAGCTTCCGAACAGACCTGCGCCCACGATTAGGTAGTCGTAAGGATTGGAGGCGGCGGCACTCATGGATGCGAGGCAATCGGGCACCGTTCTAGGACGGGACCCTTGCGCAGCCGTTCCGGCCTCTGACCGGGGCGCGGACTGGGCCAAGGGGGCACTGATCTCACTTGGGCTGCAATTAAAGCCCTGTTTCAAACGCCCCCTGCTGGATTCGAACCAGCGACCGGCTGCTTAGAAGGCAGCTGCTCTATCCAGCTGAGCTAAGGGAGCATCGAAGGCATTGTGCCAGCGGCGGTGCGGGGGCGTTGGGGGGCGGTTTGGAGAGGGTCAGGGGACACCCACCTAGAGTGGGCAACCGTGCAAAAGCTCGCCCATGGCGGCCACCCGGCTCAGCGACAGCCAGAAACAGGAGCTGGTGGCTCGCTTCCGCGGCGGCGAGAGCACCCAGGCCCTTGCCAATCACTACGGCTGCAGCCCCAACACCATCAGCCGGGTGGTGAAGGCCGCCCTCGATCCGCAGGACTACGAAACCCTCAAGCAGCAACGGAGCCGCCGCTTGGCCTCACCGGGGAATCTGGCCCCCGAGCCCGAGCCTGAGCCTGAACTCGAACTCGAAACTGCAGCCGAAGCCGAAGTTGCTGCGGTTTCTGAGCCCGAGCCCGCCGCCCCCATCGCGTCGCCTCCTCCACTGGAGCCCCTGGAATCAATCGCCTCCCCGGCGGTGGTGGCTCCGCCCGAGCCTCGCCCCGAGCTGCAGCTCTCGATTCCCGTGCCCCACCCCGCGCCCCTAGTGGTGCCGCCAAGCCCCGATCCCGGCCCCGGCCCCGACCCCGAGGCCGAAGAGGGAACCCTGCTGGCGATCGAAGATGCCGATGATTTCGGCGCCAGCGACGACGAGGACAGCGACGAGGACAGCGACGAGTTCGAAGGGGACGACGACGAGGGCTCCGATCCCTTCCAGCCGATTGCGGTGGCCCAGCTGGTGGATGACCATGCCGTCGGGGTGGTCCTGCCGCTCAGCGCCGCCCCGCTGGCCACGAGCGCTTACTTGCTTGTGGACAAAACCGTTGAGCTTCAAGCCCGTCCCCTCAGCGATTTCCCGGAGCTGGGCGTCCTGCCCGATGGGGAGGTGGAGCGCCAGGCGTTGGTGTTGTTCATCAACCCTCGCCAGGCCAAGCGCCAATGCGGACGCACCCAGCGGGTGATCAAGCTGCCCGATCCGCGGCTGCTGGAGCGCACCGCCCCCTATCTGCTGGCCCAGGGCATCAGTCGGGTGGTGATGGAAGGCGGTCTCTACGCCTTGCCCGAGAGCTGACACTGGCCGCCCAGGGGCCGTCACCCCCTACTCCTCCAGCAACTGCTGCCGCGCCGTGGCTAGCTCCACTTTGGCCGGCTCGCTGATCTGCGGATAGTGGAGGTTGAGCGAATCCAAGGCGTCGATCACCGCCGCCGCCACCACCAGGCGGGTGAACCATTTGTTGTCCGCTGGAACCACATACCAGGGGGCATGGGGAGTGGCGGTGTGCTGGATCATGTCCTCATAGGCATCCATGTAGGCGTCCCAGTGGGCCCGTTCTTTGATGTCGCTGGCCGAGAACTTCCAGTTTTTTTCAGGTTTCTCAAGGCGCTGGAGAAAGCGACGTTTCTGCTCTTTTTTGGACACATGCAGAAAAAACTTTCGTACAATCACGCCATTGTGAAAGAGATAGTTTTCGTAGTGGCGGATCTGCTCAAAGCGTTGCTGCCAGATGTTTTTGTTGATTAGTTCCACTGGGATGCTTTGGTGCGCCAGTAATTCCGGATGCACCCGCACCACCAGGGTCTCTTCGTAATAGCTGCGGTTGAAGATGCCGATTCGCCCCCGTTCCGGCAGGCGCTGATTACAGCGCCATAGGTAATCATGATCCAGGTCCTCGGCTGAGGGGGCTTTAAAGGAATGGACCTGACACCCCTGCGGATTGATGCCGCTCATGACGTGTTTGATCGTGCCGTCCTTGCCGGCGGCGTCCATCGCCTGAAAGATCAACAGCACCGCCCAGCGGTCCTGGGCATAGAGCTTGGCCTGCATCTCCGCCAGCAACTCCACCCCTTCCCGCAACACCTGCTGGGCCTCGGGTTTGTTGCCGGCTTCCAGGTTGAGGGTGTCGCCGGGGTTGATGTCCCGAAGGCGAAAGCGGCTGCCGTCATCGATGCGAAACGGGGCGCAAAAGTCATGGGCGCGCCCGTGGATCTCCTTCTGGTTCATCGGCTTGGCCCGCTTGCCACTGCCTCCACCCTGGCAAACTCACCGGGGGCTGTCACGGCCATTGCTCCCTCCGGAGTTCAGGGTTCAGTCCTCCCGCTCCTCGGCCCCGGGGGCCAGCAGGGCCGCCGTGCCGCCGCCGCTGAGCACCCCCAGCACCAGGGCCACGCCGGTGAGGAAGCCGGTGGGCAAGGGGGCCAGCTGGGCGAATCCCAGCCGCAGCCCGGGGCGATCGTTGAGGTTCTGGGAGCCCAGGCACAGCACCAGCAGCAGGGCCGTGCTGCCCAACAGGGTGGCCAACAGCAGGCGCAGGCGCAGCAGCATCGTGGGACGGTGCGGTGGGTGGAACCTGCTTCGAGCCTAGGGGGCCTCGTCGGGCCCGACCTCGTCCGGCGCTCCCTCGTCGGGTTGATGGAGCAGGGCATAGAGCTCCCGCCGGCTCTGGCCGCTCCGGGCCGCCAGGGCTCGGGCCGCTTCGCTCCGGCTCAACCCCTCCGCCAGCAGGGCCTGCAACTGCTGGCGCAGATCCTCGCCATCCCAGGCCGGCGCCGCCGTTGGCGCCGCTCCGCCCAGCACCAGCGTGCATTCTCCCTGGGGCGGCTGGCGGCGGAAATGCTCCAGAGCCGCGCTCACCCGGGGGCCCACCTGCTGCTCATGGCGTTTGGTGAGCTCGCGCGCCACCTGCAGGGGGCGATCGCCCAACACCGTTTCCAGGTCCTCCAGCAGGCCCACTAGCCGGTGGGGCGCCTCGAACAGCACCAGGGTGCGGGGCTCCTGGGCCAGCTCCGCCAGCCGCTGCCGCCGGGCCGCCGGCCGGGGGGGCAGGAACCCTTCAAAACAGAAGCGGCCCGTGGGCAGGCCGCTGCTCACCAGCGCCGTGGTCACGGCACAGGGACCCGGAACGCAGATCACCTCCCGGCCCTCGGCCCGGGCCGCTGCCACCAGATCTTCCCCGGGATCGGAGATGCCCGGCAGCCCGGCGTCGCTGATCAGGGCCACCGATTCCCCCGCCGCCAGGGCCGCCAGCAGGGCCGGGATGCGGGTCGTCTGGTTGTGCTGATGGAAGCTCACCAAGCGACCCCGCAGCCCCAGGGCGTGGAGGAGCAGGCCGCTGCGGCGGGTGTCCTCGCAGGCGATCCGCTGCACCCCCGCCAGGACGCGCCGGGCGCGGGGGGAAAGGTCGTCCAGGTTGCCGATCGGAGTGCCCACCAGATAGAGCACCCCGGCGGCGGGTTCGGGCTGCTGCATGGGAGGGCCGTTGCCGCAGGACCGGCACAATGCTGCTTTCGATTCCCCATGATGCCGGCCTCGCCAGCCCCAATTGCCGAGGGCCTGCTTCCCTGTGGCCTCAGCCTGCCGTCGGGGATCGCCACGGCAACTCTGCTGGTGGAGCTGCGGCGGCTGTGTTGGGGAGCGGCCGACATCCTGCGTGCCTATGCCCGCGGCGAGGTGCCGCCCCATGGCTTCCCCCCCGCCTTGAGCGTGGAGGACGGGGGCGAGGGGCCGGTGTCGGCCGCCGATCTGGCCGTGAATCGTTGGCTGTTGGATGGACTCAGCACCGCGTTCCCCGCCGCCGCCTGGAGCTTGTTAAGCGAGGAGACCGCCCAGGAGCAGTTGCGCCCGGGCGAGCCGTTGGCCGCCGAATGGCTGTGGATCCTGGATCCCCTCGATGGCACCAAGGACTTTCTGCAGGGCACCGGCGAGTACGCCGTCCATCTGGCGTTGGTGCATGGGCAGCGGGCCGTGCTGGGGGTGGTGCTGTTGCCGGAGCTGGAGGAGCTCTGGTTCGGTCTGCCGCCGGCTTCTGAGGACGACGGCGTGGGCGAGGCCTGGTGCGAGAACCGGGCTGGGGACCGTTCGCCGGCCCGATTCAGTGTCCGCCGTACCTGCGGCGAGCTGGTGCTGGTGGCCAGCCGCAACCACCGCGACCAGCGGTTAGAGGCGTTAGTGGCGGAGCTGGCCTTGGGGGGATCCCGGGCTGTTGGCAGCGTCGGCGGCAAGGTGGCCATGATCCTGCGGGGGGAAACGGACCTCTACATCTCCCTCTCCGGTCGTACCGCCCCCAAGGACTGGGATATGGCCGCCCCGGAGGCGGTGTTGCGGGCCGCCGGCGGCGCCTTCAGCCATGCCGATGGCCGGCCTCTCCTCTACAACACCGGCGATGTTCGCCAGGCCGGTTGTCTGATCGCCAGCCACGGGCTCACCCATGCTGAACTCTGCCGCCGCTCGGCGGCGGCCATGGCGACGATCGATCCAGAGTTTCCCCTTTGAAGATCAGGTCGCTGCTGCTGTTGTTCCATTCCGCCGCCTTAGCAGGACGATGAATCCTCTGTTTCCGATTGCCCTCGGTGCCCTGATGGTGGCGGCGGTCGCTGCGGATCGCTGGGTGGTGCGCTGGGGCCTGCCCGGTCCGATTCCGTTGTTTCTGATCGGCCTTTTGATGCCGGATCAGGCCTTCCCGCTGATGTCCAGTCCGGAGAGCCTGCTGCGGCTTGATGCCTATGGGGCCAGTCTGTTGTTGTTTGCGGCGGGCTTCCAGTTCAGCCGCCAGCTGCTGCGCTCCCGCCCCCTGCTGCGGGCCGGGCTGCTGCTGGCCCTGCCGGGCACCTTGGTGAGCATCGGTGCCATGGCCTTGGTGATCCATGCGGTGATCGCCGGGCTGATCGGCCTGCACTGGGCTCCCCCGATGACGCCAGTGGGGCGGAATGTGCTGGCCCTGGCCCTGGCGATCTGTCTGGCCCCGTCGGACTGGGCCTTTTTCACCTTCATGACCCGCCGCATTCCCAACTTCGAGCCGGAATTGGGTCAACTGTTCGATTTTGAGGCGGCCCTTGGTTCCGCCATGACCCTGTTGGTGGGCGCGGCCGCCATCGATGCGCTCCAGCACCTCGACCAGGGGGCGATCGCTGCCACCGTGGAGGCGGGCGTGGTGACGGGCAGCGTCTCCGTCCTGGGCGGGCTGGCGTTAGCGGTGGGGAGCGGCACCGTGCTGGCGGTCTTGATGATGCTGGCCATGCACCAGGTGGCCCACCACCGCAGCCATCAGGTGGTTCTGGTGCTGGGCTTCCTGTTTTTGGGGTTTGGTTCCCAGGCCCTGGTTGGCCATGGCGGCCTGTTGTGTGCTCTGGTGATGGGAATAGTCAGTAGTTTGCTGCTGGACCGTCGCGGACTTGGGGCTGAGAAGCGTGAATTGGTGATGGACATTGAAGCAATCAATCTGGTGGCCGAGGCGGTGATTTTCTTCTTCGCTGGGGTCACCGTGGTGGCCTATCGACTGCCGTTAGCCCTCTGTCTGATCCTGGTGCTGCTGGCGGCGCTGGCCTTGCTGCGGCCGCTGGTGGTAGCGATCTTCACCCAGGGCAGTGGCCTGTCCCCAGCGAAGCAACGTTTCCTCGGCAGCTGGAGTGCGAAAGGGGCGATGTCGATTGGATTGGCGGCGGCTGCCCCGGAACTGATTCATACCGGCACCCGGCCTGAAACGCCGGTGCTGGATCAGTTTCTGGAACACGGCCTGCTGCTGGAGGTAGTGGTGGGAGTTGTGCTGATCAGCATGGTGGTTCAGAGCGTGATCGTCCCTCGGCTGCACCGACGCTTGCCATAAAAAAACCGGCCCCTCGTGGAGCCGGCTGAATCAATCCCGTGGGACTGATCTCAGGCTTCGGCCGCGGTGGGCTCCTGCTGGGGCACTCCCCTCAGGGTGAGGTTGATGCGACCGCGGTTGTCGATTTCGCGGACGCGTACCGTGACCTGATCGCCCACATTCACCACATCTTCCACCTTCTCCACCCGAGATTCTGAAAGCTGGGAGATGTGAATCATGCCCTCTTTGCCGGGCAGGATTTCCACGAAGGCCCCGATTGGAATCACCCGGGTGACCGAACCGTTGAACACTTCGCCTTCGCTCACCCGACGGGTGAGGCCTTCGATGATGCGCTGGGCTTCTTCGGCGGCGGCTCCGTCGTGGCTGGCGATCGTGACGATGCCGCCATCTTCGATGTCGATCTTGGTGTTGGTGCGTTCCGTGATGCCCTTGATCGTGCGACCACCGGGGCCGATCACGGTGCCGATCAATTCCGGATCGATGCGGAAACTGAGCAGACGCGGAGCATGGGGGGAGAGGATGTCACGGGGCTTTTCGATCGCCTCCAGCATCTTCTCCAGGATGTGCAGTCGGGCGGGGCGGGCCTGATTGATGGCTTGAGCGATGGTTT
>Ga0114976_10000257_pt1 | contig 32614 bp, 27 predicted proteins | sample S_130805_EF_Meta_FD_87319 | JGI IMG/M metagenome (GOLD analysis project Ga0114976, IMG submission 87319) | Freshwater microbial communities from Lake Simoncouche, Canada to study carbon cycling - S_130805_EF_MetaG | ecosystem: Environmental > Aquatic > Freshwater > Lake | place: Lake... | reverse complement strand
CCGAAGCCCAAGGAGATTGGGGTGGTCTGTCCGAGTCAGGTGGCGCCTGAGATGCCCCGCCGCGCCGTACGCGAAGGGGTCAGCGGGGTGGTTCGGGCACAGATCAAAATCGTCAACGGCGCGGTTGCAGATGTGACGATCTTGTCCGGTCCCAAGGTTTTCCATGACGAAGTCAGCAAAGCCATCAGACAATACAAGTGTCTGGCTGGGAACGACGAGGTCGTTGCGACTCAGGAGTTTGTGTTCAAACTAGACTAGGCGTTCGTTGATGTCCGAGCTTGAGTCATTCACTGCCGCGAACCGGTTTGGGCTTGGCGCCCACCCCGCCAATGTGGGTCGCATTTCGCCTGACCCACGGGGCTGGCTGACTCGGCAAATCGAGCAACCCGACAGCTTCCAACTCAACGCGCCAAGCCTTCCCGGCCGACCACAGGTCGCGCAGGCCCTGGCGACGTTTCTGATTGCCCAGCGCGAGCGGATGAATTCCGGACCGAGCAACCTGACCGCGGCCGAACAAGTCGCGGCAGTCGGCGTGCCCTTGCGCGCGCTCAACCAGATTGCGGCCGAAGAAATTCTGGTCCGCACCCGCCACGGTCTGCAAACAGACTCGGATTTTGCCGAACGACTGGTTTATTTCTGGTCCAATCATTTCACCGTCGCTGCGACCAAAGCGACCACCATCCCTTGGGTGGGGCTTTACGAGCGCGAAGTCATTCGCGCCAATCTCACCGGGCGTTTTGGCACCCTGTTGATCGCCATGGCGCAGCACCCGGGGATGCTCCTCTACCTCGACCAGGCGCAGTCGATCGGGCCTAACTCATTGATTGGTCTGCGGCGTAACAGTGGCCTCAATGAAAATCTCGCACGAGAGATTCTTGAGCTGCACACCGTCGGCGTCCAAAATGGTTATTCGCAAACAGACGTCACCGAACTGGCCAAGGCACTCACAGGCTGGACCATTGCAAGCCAACGAACCCAGCGTTGGGCGCCAAGTGCTCAGCCGGGTGACTTTGTCTTCATCGCCGACTGGCACGAACCAGGGGCCCGCACCGTGTTGGGACAACGCTATCCCGAAAGTGGCGAGGCACAAGGGCGTGCGATTCTCATGGACCTCGCGGTGCACCCCTCCACCGCGCGCCGGGTTGCGCCGCAGTTGGCGTGTCACTTTGTGGCTGACGAGCCACCGGTGCGCGCGATCGAGCAACTCGAGGCAGCCTTTTTGGCGCACCAGGGGGATCTCGTTTCAGTTCACAAGGCGCTCATCGATCTGCCCGAGGCTTGGGTTGGGGGTACAACTGGGGTCGCGCATAAATTCAAGTCCCCTAGCGAATTTCTGATGTCGAGCTTGCGGATGTTGGGGCAGAGCACCATCGAGCCCGCGCCGCTTCGAAACGCCATTAATCTTGTGGGGCAACCGCCATTTCGGGCCCCTTCACCGGCGGGCTGGCCCGATCGGGCAAGCCACTGGGCCGCACCAGACGCGATCATGAAGCGCCTCGAGTGGTCACAGTTGCTGGCGGACCGCCTGGGCAATCGCGAGCGCCCGGAAGATCGATTGGCAGAGGCACTGGGTCCCGCTCTGAGTGCGGAGACCTTGCGCGCCATCCGTCGCGCCGAAAGCCCAAGCCAGGGGCTTGTGCTGGCTCTGATGAGCCCCGAGTTTCAACGCCGCTAGGAAACCATGCCGTGAAATACCTGCCATGACCAATTGGCTCACCGACCGAACGATTTCGAGAAGACGGCTCCTCCAGCAGGCTGGCGCTTTGGGGCTGGCGAGCTTCGGTCATCTGTCATTTGCAGCGACACCGGGTGATCGAAAATTCGTCTTCGTGATCCTGCGCGGCGCGATGGATGGGCTGGCTGCGGTCGCCCCTTATGGTGATGCGGCATATCGGTCAGCACGGGGGCGGCTGGCTTTTGATCCCCCCGGGTCGGGCGATACGGGCCTGCTCCCGCTTTTGGATGGATTTGGATTAAATCCGCGCCTACCGTTTTTGCACGAACTCTGGCGCGACCGTGAAATGGCATTCATGCATGCGTGCGCAACGCCGTACCGCGACCGGTCCCATTTTGACGGACAGGACGTACTCGAAAGTGGTGCGAACCGGGTGTTCTCTGCCACCGACGGCTGGCTTAACCGCGCGCTGTTAGCGCGTCCTAATTACGCCACTGAGCATGCCCATAACCGCGAGGGAATCGCCATCGCGGCGACCGTTCCGCTGGTGCTTCGAGGGCCCGCACCGAGCAGTTCGTGGGCACCATCCACCGCACCTTCGGCAGCACAGGACACTCTGGCCCGGTTGATGGATTTGTATGCGGGCGACGCCCTGCTCGCGCCCGCACTCGCCAGCGCCGTACACAACCAACAAACCGTTGCTGAGAGCCCGATGATGACAGCGGGCGGCGAACGTCCCAACACCAGCGCGCAGGTGCGGATGGCCGAGGCGGCAGCCCGGTTGTTGGTCGCCCCGAACGGCCCTGCCGCCGCCGTGCTTTCCTTGGACGGCTGGGACACGCACGCCAATCAGGGAACCCTGCAAGGCGCTCTGGCTCTGCGCTTGACGGGGCTCGACAGTAGTCTGCGCGCGCTCAAGTCTGGGCTGGGTCCGCAATGGGCGGACACGGTCGTGGTGGTCGCGACCGAGTTTGGCCGCACGGTTGCAGAGAACGGCACCGGTGGCACGGACCACGGTACTGGGAGCCTTGCCCTGGTTTTGGGCGGTGCGGTACGCGGCGCTCGGATGCTGGGTGATTGGCCCACGCTTGCCCGCTCAGCGCTCTATGAAGGACGAGATCTCGCGCCAGTCAACGACCTGCGCGGGCTTCTGATGGCTGTGCTCAGCGAACATTGGGGCATCGAGCCTCACGTTTTGCAGCGCCAGGTATTTCCGGGCGTGGGACGAATGCAGACGTTCCCGCAATTGATCGTTTGATCTGATGAGTTCGAACCTAGGGCTTTCCCGCCTAGGACTTTCCCGCGTAAGCAGCCCGATATAACCCGCGAAGGTAGCTCCAGACCAGATAATCATCAGGATGTCTGTCTCAGGACATTGAATGATTTTATCCATGGAGACTTTGATGAAGCTCAATAAGATTCTGAGCGCCCTAATCGTTGCCGGCATTGGCAGCAGCGTTGGCACGCTGGCGCTCGCCCAATCGGGCAAAGACAATCTGGCGACCCTGCAGCAGATGAAGGTCGCCACCACCGACCTGAACATCCCCGTGATCCCGCAGGAAGGCAAGAACGCAGATGCCATCCGCGCCAACCTCAAGCATGTGAAGTTGCCTGCCGGCTTCAAGATTGAACTATATGCCGTCGTCCCTGACGCGCGTCACATGGCTGTAGCCCCGTCGACCAACATGCTGTTTGTTGGCACCCGCAAGACCAAGGTCTGGGCGGTCACCGATCGCAATGGCGACGGAACGGCCGACGAGGTCAAGGCCTTCGCGCCTTCGCTGAATTTCAAGAATCCGAACGGCGTTTGCTGGACCAAGGATGGATTCCTGATCGTGGCTGAGCACAACCGGGTGTTGAACTTCCCAGCGGCCGAGTTCTTCTATGAAGGCCCCGACGTGGCGGTCATCGAAGTCGTACCTCAGGGCAAATTGATCCCCGTCGAAGAAGAGTCCTATAACCACGGCGCCCGTACCTGCCGGGTTGATGACAACAACCAGCTCTACGTGACCTTGGGTCAGCCCTACAACGTGCAGCCGGCCAACAAGGTCGAACTGTACGAGAAGCTCGGGATCGGCGGCGTGGTGCGTCTGGACGCATTTGACGGGTCCAAGCGCGAAGTCGTTGCGCGCGGCGTTCGTAACTCGGTCGGTATCGAGATCGATCCAAAGAGCAAAACGGTTTGGTTTACCGATAACCAAACCGACGGCATGGGTGACGACACCCCTCCGGGCGAGCTCAACCGCATCACCAAAGCAGGCGGCGAGCACTTTGGCTACCCGTACGTCCACGGCAATAACGTTCAGATCGCTGGCACTTCAGCCGCACCCGATCTGAAGGACATGAAGGCCCCCGCAGTCTGGACCAAGCCCCAGGTCGAATTCCCAGCCCATCAGGCGCAACTTGGCCTGACGTTCTACAGCGGCAAGAAGTTCCCGGCCAAGTATCAGGGTGGTATGTTCGTGGCCTCGCACGGTTCGTGGAATCGTAAGACAGCCAGCGGTGGTCTCATCAACTTCGTGCCGCTCAAAGCCGATGGCACCGCGGGACCGTCTGAAGTCTTTGCCGACGGCTTCCTCGACCCAGAGACCGGAATCTATCGCGGTCGTCCGGTTGATGTCGCCCAGATGAAGGATGGTTCACTGCTGATTTCGGACGATTACGTTGGCGCGATTTATCGCGTCACGTACTCCAACTAAGGTCACAGCGAACCACGTACAACGCGAACGGATCGCGGGAGGCGGGGACCCCAATTAGGATCTGATTCGGACCTAATGAGGACCCAGCCTCTGAAGGACGGCGGTCACCTGACCACCGTCCTTTTTTTGTAGGAGATTAAGGTGTTGAAGACGACCGTGGTCAGAACCGCGATGATCACTTTGTTTGGTGCGATGCCCGCGATCGGCGTCGCAGCGGATGTTGCTGCCGGTAAGGCCAAGGCCAGCGTGACGTGCGCGATGTGCCACGGGCAGCTCGGGCAATCGATGCAGCCCAATGTACCGAGCCTCTCGGGTCAGCCCGAGGTCTATACGGTCGAGCAGTTGCGTCACTACCGGTCCGGCAAACGCGCGCACGAAGTGATGTCGCTCATGGCGAAACCACTCACGGACAGTGAGATCGACAATCTGGCGGCCTGGTACGCCTCCCTGAAAGTCGACGTCTCCGAGAAATAATGGATCAGTCAATGAAGATACGCATTAGCGTCTACGCGAGTCTGCTTGCCACAGGCGTAGCGATTCAGCCCGCCTTGGCCCAATCGCAGGCCCAATCGCAGGCCCAATTGCGGGAACAATCGCAGGCCCAGTCCGAGGGCCAAGCCCTCGCCGATGTGGTCGTGTCGGCTTCGAGATCCGAGCAGCGCAGCTTTGACGCGCCCGCGGCGATCCAATCCGTAGAGCGCGCAGCGATTGAGGATGGTGGGCCGCAGGTCAATCTCTCCGAAGCGCTCAAGCAAGTTCCCGGTCTGACGATTCTGAACCGCCAAAACTACGCCCAGGATCTGCAAGTTTCGATTCGTGGTTTCGGTTCGAGGGCAAGCTTTGGGATCCGCGGAATCCGCCTGTTGATTGACGGCATTCCAGCCACGACGCCGGATGGGCAGGCGCAAGGGTCGTCGATCAGTCTGACCTCGACCGAACGCATCGAAGTCCTTCGTGGCCCGCTGGCGCAGCTCTACGGCAACGCATCTGGAGGCGTGATTCAGGCGTTTACCCGCGAAGCCCCTGAAATCCCCGAGTTCAGCGCCCAGGCTTATGGTGGCTCGTACGGCATGCAACGCACCGACTGGCAATATGCCGGGCGCTCCGGCTCGGTCGGGATCGTTGCGGATTACAGTACGTTCAAGCTGGATGGGTATCGCGATAACAGTGTCGCGGAGCGCAATCAGTTCAACGGCAGACTCAGCTTCGCGCTGGCACCGTCGACCCGCATGCAAGTCATTTTTAACCAGTTTGATATGCCGCTGGCGCAAGATCCGCTCGGACTCGATCGGGATCAACTCGCCGCCAATCCGACGCAAGCTGGTACGGGAACGGCCAACCGCACCGCGACTGATTTCCGGGTTCGCAAAGCGGTCCTGCAAAACCAGATCGGCAGCTCCATCACCCATACGTTGGACGCCGACTGGTCGCTCACCGCGCGAGCTTATTACGGGACTCGCGACAATTTGCAGTTTCAGGCTGGGTCTGGCGCCGTCAATACAGCCAATTACAACGGATCATGGGTCGGTCTGGATCGGACCTATTTGGGTGCCGCCCTCCAACTCAACGGCAAGTCGAAGCTGGGCAATATGCCAGTGCTCCTGGCCACTGGATACGATTTTGATCGCTCCCGCGAAGTGCGTCAGGGTGGAGCGGCCAATCTGGGCGAGCGCACCACGCTCACTCGGAACGAATTGAACAAGGCCCAGAACAACGACGTGTTTGCTCAGGCCACTTGGCTGGCCTCCGAACAGGTTTCGGTCGTCACCGGCGTTCGTTCAAGTTCGATTCAATTTTCTAGCGATGACAACTACCTGGCAGACAACCGCAACGGCTCGGGTGAACGGCGCTTTCGGGCGACGAGCCCGGTGCTGGGCCTAACCTTCCACGCCACGCGCGACCTCAACCTGTATGCCAATTATGGCAAGGGGTTCGAAACGCCGACCCTCTCCGAGGTCGCCTATCGGGTACTGGGCACAGCGCCGATTGCCGAGTTCAATCCGACCCTCAATGCGTCAGTCAGCCACCACCGCGAACTCGGTGCCAAATGGACGCCAATGCCAAACGTCCGCGCCGATCTCAACCTGTATCAGATTGATTCCAGGGATGAGATCGTTGTTTCGACGAGTAGTGGCGGTCAGTCTGCATTCCAGAACGCACCAGGAACATCGCGCCGAGGCGCCGAACTGAACCTCGGAGCGCAGTTGCATCCGCACCTGCGCGCCTCGGTCGCAGCCAACTGGATTGAGGCCGAATTCAGCCAGCCGTTCAGCTATTCGGTCAACAATGTTGCCAACAAAGTGGGCAACGGTTTCAAGATCCCTGGGATCCCGCAACACTTTATTTTCTCCGAACTCCTCTGGACCAGTGTCGCGGCCGATGCCGCGCGGCCTGCAAGAGGGTCGGGACAAAGTGGCACGGGGACTCGAGTGGCTCTCGAACTAATTCGAGCTGGCCAACTGATTGCCAACGACACCAACACCGAATCTGCGCCGGGCTATACCACCTGGAACCTGATGGCCAGCCAGGGATGGGCGCTGGGCCGCGCCAATCTCACCGCCTATGCCCGAGTCGATAACCTCTTCGATGAGCACTATGTAGGCTCGGTAATCGTGAATCAGTCGGCTGCCAAGTATTACGAACCATCGCCTGGTCGGACCTGGACACTGGGTCTGCGCTATCGACTGCCGCTGCGCTGATGCGGTTAAACTACGGCAGCTTTCCCTAACTTCATGCCCGGAGCTTCCCCGTGACTACCCGACGCGAATTTTTCAAGATTGTCCCGATCGTTTCGCTGGCTGCCACCGCCTCAACCGGTTTCGCCCAAGCCAAAGTCGATCCCAAAGACGCACAGGCCACTTCGCTTGCCTATGTGGAAGATGCAACCACCAGCAAGCACGCCAAATATGTCAAGGGCAATGCATGTAGCAACTGCCAGCTTTATCAGGGTGCGGCCGCTCCCTGGGGCGGCTGCCCGATCTTCGCCGGCAAACAAGTTGCCGCTAAGGGCTGGTGCTCGGCCTGGGTCAAGAAAGCCTGATTGAAGCCTTAGGATTCCCGTTCAATTCCCGTTTAAGGCGCCGCATTGTCGATGCGGCGACCGGTTCGGGCGTCAAAATAATGCAATTTTGACGGGCTGATTCGCAAGGAGATCCGCTGTCCGGCACTTGGCGCCGGGCGGGAAGCCTCCTGGCGCACAATGAAGGACTCGGCGCCCACAAGGCCATGGATCAAGCGCTCGGCCCCGAGCATTTCGATGACCTCGACAGCGAAGGGCCAGAGCGATTCGGATGGGGGGGAGTCGACTATCACAGCATCCTCGGGGCGCACTCCTAGAACAACGTTCGCCCCCTGAACGACGGTACGCGGCGCAGCAGCCCCCAAAGCAGCCCCAAGCCCAGCCGCATTGCGCAGCAGGTTCATTGGTGGCGAACCGATAAAACTCGCGACGAACAAACTCGCGGGGCGCTCGTACACCGACTCAGGCGTGCCACTCTGTTCGATGGCGCCCGCATTCATCACGATCATCCTTTCGGCCAACGTCATGGCCTCGACCTGATCATGCGTTACAAACAGGGTGGTCGTTCGTAGCTGAGCATGAAGACGGCGAATCTCCAACCGGGTCTGCGCCCTTAAGCGAGCATCCAGATTGGATAAAGGCTCGTCAAACAGAAAGACTTTAGGCTTGCGAACGATTGCGCGCCCCATCGCCACTCGCTGGCGCTGGCCACCCGATAATTCGCGGGGCCTGCGGGCGAGCAACTCCGAGATTTCGAGAATCTGAGCGGCATGACCGACGCGGCGCTCGATCTCGTCGGACGCGAACCCTGCAATCCGCAATCCGTAGGACATGTTCTGGAACACCGTCATATGCGGGTAAAGCGCATAGTTCTGAAAAACCATCGCAATATCGCGCTGTGCGGGTTCAAGCCGGTTGATGACGCGACCATCAATCTGGATCTCGCCACTCGAGATGTCCTCGAGGCCCGCAACCATGCGTAACAAGGTGCTCTTACCGCATCCGGATGGGCCGACAATCACGACAAATTCGCCATCGGCAATCTGCGCATCCAGACCCGCGATCACCGGAACGGCCCGCACGCCCTGTCCATACTGCTTGCTCACCCGATCAAAGGACAAGGAACCCATACTATTTCTCAGAATCGACAAGGCCGCGGACAAACCATTTCTGCATCAAAAGCACCACCGCTGCTGGGGGCAACATGGCAAGGATCGCAGTGGCCATCACGATGTTCCAGTCAGTCCCCGCGTCACCCCCCGTCAGCAGTCGCTTGATGCCGAGAACGATGGGCAACATCGTCTCATTGGTCGTCATTAGCAATGGCCAGAGATATTGGTTCCAACCATAGATAAACTGGATCACGAAGAGCGCGGCGATACTGGTCGCTGATAACGGAAGCAAGTGATCACGAAAGAACTGCAGAGGGCTGGCACCATCAATCCGTGCGGCTTCGACCAGCTCGTCGGGCACCGTCAAAAAGAATTGGCGAAACAAGAATGTCGCTGTTGCGGAGGCCATCAGCGGCACAGTTAGCCCGGTCATCGTGTTGAGCAAGCCCAAACTCGCCACCACGGAATAGGTCGGCCCAATCCGCACTTCAATGGGCAACATCAGGGTCACGAAAATCAACCAGAAACAGGCCGTACGAAACGGAAACCGAAAAAAAACGATCGCGAAGGCCGAAAGTAACGAGATCACGATTTTTCCGAACGCAATGATGAGTGCGCTCGCAAGGCTCACCGCCATCATCGGCCAGGCCGGCGCGACGCGGCCGCCGTTATTCAGAACACCGCCCCAAAACGCGGCCCGATAGTTCTCTGCCATCGAATCCCCCGGCCAAAGCGACATCGGTGCGTTCTGAACGATGTCTTGCGCCGTCTGTGTCGAGGCGATCACAACCACATAGAGCGGGAAGCCGACGATCACGACTCCCAGCACCAGCGTGAGATGGGTCAGGACGGTGAGTGCAGGGCGATTTTCAACCATGGGTAGTTGGCTACTTGCTTAGTCGGCCATCGCGTTAGTAATGAACCCGTCGCTCGATAAAGCGAAATTGAACGATGGTGAGGCCAATCACGATCACCATCAGAATCACAGACTGTGCCGCCGACCCACCCAGGTCCAGCGCCTTGAAGCCATCGTAATAGACCTTATAAACCAGGATCGCCGTATCTCTCCCCGGTCCGCCATGGGTGGCCGCATCCACCACGGCGAACGTATCGAAAAATGCGTAAATGATGTTAATCACTAGCAAGAAAAAAGCGGTCGGCGACAGCAACGGAAAAACGATCGTCCAGAACCGCCGCCATGGGCCCGCACCATCGATCGCAGCGGCTTCGATCAGACTCTTCGGGATGCTTTGCAAGCCCGCCAGAAAGAACAAAACGTTATAAGAAATCTGCTTCCAGACGGCGGCCATCACAATCAGGGCCATTGCATGATTGCCAACGAGCAAGGGGTTCCACGCCAACCCCCATTCGCGCAACACATGGGTCACAACGCCCACGGACGGCGCAAACAAAAAGAGCCAGACCACCCCGGCGATCGCAGGCGCTACGGCATAGGGCCAGATCAGCAGCGAACGATAAACCCAGGCGCCCGCGACCACGCGATTGGCCAATACGGCGAGCAGGAGCGACGAGGAAAGGCCCAACACCGCAACCAGAATCGAAAAAATCGCAGTAACCTTGAACGATGCGAGGTAAGTCGCGTCATTCCAGAGGCGTTCGAAATTCTCGCCTCCCACGAACTGGACCGATGTCCCGAATGGATCCTGAGATAGCAGGCTCTGGTAGAGCGCCTGGCCTGCAGGCCAAAAGAAGAAAATCAAAACGATCGCGAGTTGGGGCGCCATCAGCGCCCAGGGTAACCCGCGTGAATTAAATCGAACGCGCTTGTCCAAAACCGTTCAAGCGCATGGCTTGGCCCCTCAGGATTTGTTCGCGCTCTCGAAACGCTCAAGCTGCTCGTTGCCGCGCTTGACCGCTTCATCGAGGCCTTCTTTAGCCGACTTTTTGCCCGCCCAAATCTGCTCGAGCTCTTCGTCCATGATCGCCCGGATCTGGACGAAGTTACCCAGCCGAATCCCACGGGATTTATCGGTGGTCTTGCGGATCATCTGATTCACGGCGATGTCCGTTCCGGGATTGGCCTTGTAAAAACCCGACTTATCGGTCATCTCGAACGCTGCCATCGTGATCGGCAGATAGCCCGTGGTCTGATGGCTCTTGGACTGGACATCGGCCTTGCTGAGGTAACTGAAAAAGGCCGCCACGGCGCGATACTCTTCCGCTTTCTTCCCGGACATCACCCAGAGGCTTGCGCCGCCAATAATGGTGTTCTGCGGTGCACCGGTGACGTCGGGGTAGTACGGCAGGGTTGCCGCACCAAAGGCGAACTTGGCATTGCGCTTGACGTTGGCGTACATCGCCGAGCTACCCGTCGTCATCGCACATTCACCCGAGATAAACGGCGCATCGCCCGCGCCGCCGCGGCCCTTGTAAACAAACAATCCCTGCTTGGACATGTTGGCCAGATTCTCGATATGGCGAACATGCAAGGGGGTGTTGAAGGCCAGACGCGTATCGAGTCCGTTGAAGCCATTGCGCTTGGTTGCAAATTCAACGTTGTGCCAGGCTGAAAAACTCTCGAGCTGGGTCCAGGTTTCCCACGAGGTCGTGAAGGGGCACTTGTGACCGGTGGCTTTGAGCTTGGCCGCCGCCAGCGCCACTTCAGGCCAGGTGGTCGGTGGGCGCGCCGTATCAATACCAGCGGCCTTGAACGCATCCTTGTTGAACCAGAAAATCGTTGTCGAACTGTTGAAAGGGAGGCTCAACATTTCGCCCTTTGGCGACGTGTAGTAACCCGCCACGGCGGGCACATAGGCGCTGGGATCGAACTTCTCACCCGCGTCTTTCATGACTTTACCGACCGGCACAACGACGCCCTTACTCGCCATCATGGTGGCGGTGCCGACTTCAAAGACCTGCAGAATATGCGGCGCATTACCCGCCCGAAACGCCGCGATTGCGGCCGTCATCGACTCATCATAAGTGCCTTTAAACGTTGGCACGACCTTGAATTCCTTCTGACTTTCATTGAAGTCTTTAGCCAGGCCGTTGACCCATTCGCCCAAGGCACCGCCCATGGAGTGCCACCACTGCACTTCCACCTCGGCATGAGCGGGTGCCGCAAACCCCATCACCACGGCCGCCGTCAACGTACTCGTCAGGGTAGATAAAACCCCGGCCATGCGGCGGGTTGTGGTGCGCAATGTCGACCATGCAGGCATGCCAGTTCGGCTCATGACAACTCCAAAGAAATAAGAGATGCGCTAGCGTGGCATCTCTTCTTTCCGAGTTGATGACAGTTTGCTGAAACCGGGGTCGACTTTAGAAATCAACTGATCCGGATCGACAAATCCGGCAAGCGATCGATCTTGCAGAGGATAAGATCACCTCTAACGACAGGACCGACGTTTTCTGGGGTCCCCGAGTAAATAATGTCGCCGGGAAAGAGTTCGTTGGCCGCCGAGAGCCTGGAAATCTGTTCGGCGACCGACCAGATCATGTGCGACAGCGTCGCGCTCTGCTTGGTGACCCCGTTGACCTGCAACGAAATGTTCTCACCGCGAAAATGCCCCACCATCGCCACCGGATGGATCGGTCCGATTGGCGCAGAACGGTCGAACGATTTGCCGATTTCCCAGGGTTTTTTCTCGTCCGCCAACAGCCGCTGAAGGTCGCGCCGGGTCATGTCGAGCCCCAGTGCGTAGCCATAGACAAGGTCGAGTGCCCGATCGATCGGGATGTCCTTGCCGCCCGACTTGAGCGCCGCCACCAACTCCACCTCGTAGTGATAATTCTTGGTCAGCGATGGATAGGGATGATCACCCACTGTTCCCGGCGTCACAAACTGAATCGCGTCAGTCGGTTTCTGAAAAAAGAAGGGCGGTTCGCGGGTGGGGTCAGAACCCATTTCGCGAGCATGCGCCGCATAGTTGCGACCGATGCAATAGATTCGGCGAACGGGGAACACGTCGGTGGTTCCAACGATCGGAATCGTTGTTGACGGGACCCGAAACGGCATTCCGGGGCTCTGGATTTGGGCGGTTGCAGCGGTTCCAATCGTGGCTGTCGCGGCACCTGTGGCAGCCATCGCCACCCCTAATTTCAGTCCTTCGCGGCGGGAAAGTGGGGTCATCATCCGGGGCATCGCCTGTCTCCTGTTAAATTTGCAATTTCGGCACTCTAGACGATCTCGAGCGTTCACTAAACGCATGCCCATTTTTTTGCTTAACCGACTGCTCCAGGCGAGCGGCGTTCTGGTCTCGGTCGCCTTCCTGGCGTTCTTGCTGTTCCAGTACGTGGGTGACCCGGTGATCTTCCTGCTCGGGCAGGACGCGACCCCGCAACAGATTCGCGAATTACGCAGCGCCCTCGGTCTGGACCAATCGTTTCTGGTCCAATTCCAGCACTTTCTCGGGAACGCCATTCAGGGCGAATTTGGGATCAGCTTGCGCCAAGGTACCAAGGTGTCGAAGCTGATCGCTGAGCGACTGCCGGCGACTCTGGAATTAGCGACGATCGCGGCGCTGCTGGCGTTGGCTGCCGGGATCCCGATGGGGGTTTACGCCGCCCTTCGAGCGGGCCGCTTCAGCACCCAGGTCCTGATGACGATTTCGCTGTTGGGCGTGTCACTCCCGACGTTTCTGATCGGCATCCTGTTGATTCTGCTTTTTTCCGTCAACCTTGGCTGGTTGCCGAGCTTTGGTCGTGGTGACACCCTCCAACTCGGCTGGTGGAGTACGGGTCTACTGAGCGTCGCAGGCTGGAAGCACATCGTTCTCCCCGCCACCACGCTGGCGATTTTTCAGCTCACGCTGATCATGCGACTGGTGCGCGCCGAAATGCTCGAGGTGCTTCGGACCGACTACATCCGCTTCGCTCGCGCCCGCGGTCTTAGCAACCGCGCGATTCACTTTGGGCATGCGCTACGCAATACCCTGGTACCGGTGATGACGATCACAGGCCTGCAGCTCGGTGGTCTGATTGCGTTTGCGATCATCACCGAAACCGTGTTTCAGTGGCCCGGGATGGGGCTCTTGTTTATTCAGGCGGTGAGCTTTGCCGATATCCCCGTGATGGCAGCCTACCTCTGCCTGGTCTCTCTTATTTTCGTCACGATCAATCTGATCGTTGATCTGCTCTATGTGCTGGTCGACCCCCGCATTCGCATCGACCGGCCCCGAAAAGCTTGATCCTGTCCGCATGAACCCGTCCGCATGAACCCGTCCGCATGAACCCGTCCTCATGAGCCAACCCAGCAATCCGATCACGCGGTGGCTCGATTCCGATGTCGGTTACAGCCTGCGGAATTCGCCAGTCGCCATGGCCGCAGCCGTGGTGGCGTTTGTCTGCCTGTTCTGCGCCGTGTTTGCCGGCTGGGTGGCGCCCCAGGATCCGTTTGATCTCGCGACGCTGGAGCTCGCCGATGCCCGCCAACCGCCGTCATGGCTGGAAGGCGGCAGCCCCAAATACTGGCTTGGGACCGATGATCAGGGCCGCGACATTCTGTCGGCAGTCATTCACGGCGCACGCATTTCACTGATCGTAGGCCTCACCTCGGTCGCTCTGTCGCTGCTCATCGGCGTGGCGCTCGGCCTGTTGGCTGGATTTCTGGGCGGATGGATCGACGCGTTGCTCATGCGACTGTGTGATGTCATGCTGAGTTTTCCAGCCATTCTGGTTGCGCTACTGATCGCCGGTGTCGGCCGTGCGCTCTTTCCCAATGCTCATACGCCGGTCGCGTTTGGCGTCCTGATCGTCTCCATCACCCTGACCGGCTGGGTTCAGTACGCGCGCACAGTGCGTGGGTCGACCCTGGTCGAACGGGACAAGGAATACGTCCAGGCGGCCCGCCTGATCGGCGTCTCGCCCCTGCGGATCCTGCGCCGACACGTTCTGCCCAATGTCCTGGGACCCGTCTTGGTGCTAGCAACCATCCAGGTGGCCACCGCGATCCTGACCGAGGCGACCCTGTCATTTTTGGGTGTCGGTGTGCCGCCCACCTCCCCTTCGCTTGGGACTCTGATCCGGGTCGGTAACGACTATTTGTTCTCCGGCGAGTGGTGGATTACGGTGTTCCCGGGGGCCATGCTGATCATTATCGCTTTAAGTATCAATCTGCTCGGCGACTGGCTGCGCGACGCGCTCAATCCGCGCTTGCGGTGACGCATATGAATCTCCTTGAAGTCAACAATCTGGTCGTTGAGTTCGCCACGCGTCGAGGTCTTTTGCGAGCACTCGATGGCGTAAGCCTGACGATCGCCCCAGGCGAGATCCTGGGCGTCGTCGGTGAATCCGGTGCTGGCAAATCGCTGACAGGCGCGGCCATCATCGGCCTGCTGGACCCTCCCGGGCGGATTACAAGCGGTGAAATCCACCTCGCAGGTGAACGGATTGACCAGTATTCAGAAGACCAGCTTCGAGGCATCCGCGGACGCCGGATTGGCGCTATTTTTCAGGATCCCCTCGCTTCGCTGGATCCGCTCTACAGCATCGGTCATCAGCTCATTGAGACCATTCGGACCCACCTGCCTTTAACCGCTGGGCAAGCGCGGCAAAGGGCCATCGAACTGCTGGAAGAGACCGGGATCCCCGCCGCAGCGGAACGGATTAATCACTATCCGCATCAATTCAGCGGCGGCATGCGCCAGCGGGTCGTCATCGCCCTGGCCCTCGCTGCGGAGCCTCAACTCGTGATCGCCGACGAGCCAACCACGGCACTGGACGTCTCGATCCAGGCTCAGGTCATTGGGCTACTCAAGCGCATCTGCCAGGACCGCGGCGCCGCAGTCATGCTGATTACCCACGACATGGGCGTGATCGCGGAGACCTGCGACCGGGTCGCCGTCATGTATGCCGGCCGAATCGTCGAGATTGGCCCTGTGCAGCAGGTCATCCATAGCCCCGCTCATCCCTACACGGTTGGTCTCATGGCCTCGATCCCCGACCTCGAAACGGACCTCGAGCGCCTCGCCCAAATTGACGGCGCAATGCCGCGTCTTGATGCAATACCCCCGGGTTGTGCCTTTCACCCGCGTTGCCCGCGCGCATTTGAGCGCTGCCGCCTTGAGCGACCCGAGTTGCTCGATGCCAACACCAGCCGGGCGGCTTGTTGGCTGCATGCGCCGGAGCATGTGGCATGAATGCGGCAATGAATGCCTCCAGTCGCATCCAACCCGGCGAGCACCTGGTGCAGGTCGAGGGCCTGAGCAAGACATTCGATCTCTCCGCCTCGTGGCTCAGCCGGTTGCTGAGCGGGCGCCAGGCGAGTCTGCTGCACGCGGTCGACGATGTGAGTTTTACGATTGCCCGTGGCACGACGCTCGCTATCGTTGGCGAATCCGGTTGCGGCAAGAGCACCCTGGCCCGTCTCCTGGTGGGTCTGCATCCGCCAACCAAGGGGCGTGTGCTGTTTGATGGCACTGACAATGCGCTCGCTCGCCCGCTGAGCCAGCGAATCCAGATGATTTTTCAGGATCCCTATGCGAGCCTCGATCCGCGCTGGATGGTTGGCGACATCGTGGCTGAGCCCCTGCTCGAGCATGGTCTGGCCAGCCCAGGGCCTGAATTGCAACAACGGGTGAGCACCTTATTAGAGTCAGTCGGCCTGTCCGGTTCAGATCTCTCGCGTTTTCCACATCAGTTCAGCGGCGGTCAGCGACAGCGCATTTCAATTGCCCGCGCGCTCGCGACCGAGCCCGATTTCCTCGTGTGCGATGAACCCACCTCGGCGCTTGATGTGTCGGTGCAGGCGCAAGTCCTGAATCTGATGCGTGACTTGCAGCGAGATCGGGGTCTCACCTACCTCTTCATCTCGCACAATCTGGCCGTGGTGCGCTTTGTGGCCGATTCGGTTGGCGTCATGTACCTGGGTCGATTGGTCGAGTGGGCACCAAAGTCTCGACTTTTCAGTCGCCCCCAGCACCCCTACACCCGGATGCTGCTGGATGCGATCCCAAAACTGCGCGATACCGGCCGATCTCGCACACCGGTGCAGGGCGAAGTGCCCGACCCGCTCAACCCCCCGTCGGGCTGCGCCTTCCATCCGCGCTGCCCTTTAGCCAACGAACGTTGCCAACAGGAACGCCCCCAGCTAATCGCTGCCGAAGCCGGAACAGATACGGGCCGTGTCGCATGCCATGCAGTACAAGAAGGTCGGATCGGATTTAGCGGAACCTGAATAGCTGGGCCAGTGGTACCCAGCTCAATACCGCGGCAAGCATCCCCAAGGTCACGAGGATCACGATCGGCAAGGCTAGCCCAGGCCTTTGCCAGCCGCCGCGATGAACCACGATCAGGCCGAGATTACTCAGAACCAGTGCGACAAATACGCCAGCCCGGAGTTGTCCCTCGGATCCCCCGAAGCGGGCAATGACCCACCAACAAGCCAAGGCAAATCCGAATACCAAGCTGCCATGAATGATCGCGCGACGAACCTGTTTCGCTTCGATCAGCGCAGCGCCAACTGGTCTCGGAGGCCTCGACATTGCACATGCCGACAGCGGAATCGCCTCAAAAACCAGGGCGCAAGCCGGATCGATCACAAGTTCAAGAAATGCAATGTGGGCCGGCAGCATGAGGATCGGCCCGCCCACGACCAGTGGTACGAACGCGAGACCCGCGATCGGCAAGTGCACTGCAATCAGATATCCGGCCGCGCGGCGCAAATTGTCGGAGAGGCGTCTCCCCTCGCGTACCGCGTCAACCAGGGCGCCAAAATCATCGTCGGCAAGGATCAAGTCTGACGCCTCGCGGGCCACATCGGTCCCGCGCTGCCCCATGGCCACCCCAACATCCGCCGCTTTAAGCGCTGGCGCATCGTTGACGCCGTCTCCGGTCATCGCAACCACTGCCCCCTCGGCGCGCAACGCTTGCACGATGCGCAGCTTATGCGCCGGGTTCGCCCGCGCGATCACCTGTGTTGTTGTCAGTCGTTTGGCCAACTCGCCCGCATCGAGGCGATCAATCGTCGCACCCATGATCAACCCATCAGTCTCATCCCAAGCCGGAGTCTGACCCGCGCTGTCCAAAAGGCCCGCCTGAATTGCAATGGCCTGAGCCGTCGCTGGATGGTCGCCTGTGATCATGACCACCCGAATCCCCGCGTCCCGACAATCGGCAATCGCCTTCGGTACGACCGAACGCAAGGGGTCGGCCAAACCCAGCAATCCCAGCCAATTGAAGGCGTAGTCGTGGGCAATCGCGGGGAGCGGGGAGTTCGGACCGAATTCGCCGTCATGCTTGCTGGTGGCTCGAGCCACCGCCAGCACCCTCAATCCGTCGGCAGCCATCGCCATGACCTCGGACTCGATCCGGGCAAGTTCGGTGCCGCTCAGATGACAGAGTTGAGCGATCGCTTCCGGCGCACCCTTGGCCGCAATCAGGCGGGCACCCGTCTTTGGATCTTGCCAAACCTGGGACATCGCCAGCAAATCAGGCGCAAGGGGATAGGCATGAAGCAGACTCCAGGCAGACTGCTCTTGCGCATGCGGCAATGCCCTGATCGCGCGTTCCATGGGATCGAATGGGTCGATTCGGGTCGCCAGAACCGCGTGCGCCATCAGACACTCGGTTTGTTCGGATGAAGGCCCAGCGGGGGAGAGCCGCGCCACCGACATGCGGTTTTCAGTCAGGGTGCCCGTCTTATCGACGCAGAGCACGCCCACTGAACCCAGCGTCTCAACGGATGCAAGTCGACGCACCAGGACTCTGCGCCGGGACAAACGCAGTGCGGCGAGCGCCATAAAAACCGTGAGCACCAGAGGCAATTCCTGCGGCAAAAGCGCCATCGCAAGGGCAAGCCCGCCCAGCAAGCCGCCGATCAGGTCGCCGCGCAAGAGTATCCAGGCGATGCTGGTCAGCGTGCACAAGATTCCGACGAAGATGGCAATCCGGGTCACCCACCTGGCCGTCATCGTCTGGAGTGGACTCCTGGCCACTTCTAAGGCCGCCAACCCGACCCCAATCTGGCCGATCGCAGTGCGCGCACCAGTCGCACTCACCCGCATTCGGGCCTGCCCACTGACCACAAGCGTGCCACCCGAAACCCCAGCACCGGCGGCTTTAGAGACGGCAACCGATTCGCCAGTCAAGGAAGATTCGTCGACGGTGAGTCCGGCCGTGAGTCCGGCCATGTCAATCAATGTGCCATCGGCGGGAATCCGATCCCCCTCGCCCAACAGGACCAGATCATCCACAACCAGCTGTGTACTGGGTATGCGGGCCGGTGGGCGATTCTTCTGCCCGTCGCTGCGAACGACCCGTGCATGGGGCGCAGCCAAATCTCTGAGCGCCTCTAATGCCCTTTCGGCTCGGCGGTTCTGGACCACCGTTAAAGCAATCACGATCAGGGCAAAGCCAAGCAACAGGCTGGCTTCTGCGGAGTCCCCCAGCACCAGGTACGCGGCACCGCACAGAAGCAGCAGCACGAGCATCGGCTCGCGAAGAATCTCGCCAAAAAGAACCCACCACGACCTTTCGATCGCGTTCGGAAGCGCGTTGGGACCGTTCTTTTGGAGGGCGGCGTCGGCTTGTTGCTGGGTCAGACCGAGAGGATCTGGCACCAGCACTCAGCGCCGCGCCGGACTAGTGCGCGGACTGGTGGAGGCGATCCAGGCGATCGGGGCGATCGGGGCGATCCAGCCGCTCCACCCGCTTGGCCAGACGTTCGACGTCGTCCCGCAATCGCCGGAGATCGTCCCGAAAGGACTCAAGAGCTGGGCGACCGACCAGCGCACCGTCATCATGGATCAGCCATTGGAGGGTTGTGGTTCTTGCACGATCCATCAGATCGCGGCCCCCCGCTGCGGCGGAACGCACAGTTTCGCCCACCCGATGGGCCGCCAGATCCCCAATGACGTGCGAGAGATCTTCCTCCACATCCCAACGTAACTGGCGCGCAAGGCCCGCAATCGCAGTGGCGAGTGCCGCATCGCCCTCGATCCGGACGCGACGCATGGCACCTGCGCTCCCGTCACGCAGGAAATCCAGGGCCAGATTTGGCGAGAGTTCAAACTGCAAAGTCACCCGCGGTGGCTCCACCGCCCCTGGGCTCAGTCGGCCATCTTCAAGAATCGTAAAGTCGGTGATCAGACGGTCAAAGATCTGGCCGCTCGAACCTGTCGCACCAGTCAAAGCAGCCGTGCCTTTGGGACCAGTCGGAGCGATCCGAAACACCGCCCCGTGGTACTCGGCGAAAGAGGCGCGGGCAGATGGCTGTTGTTCCAGCAAATGGTTGATTGCTGCGGCCACAACCCCGGCTCCCCAGGGCTTGAACGGCGTGTTCATCCGGGATTCTGGATTCCAACAAGCAACCATCCCGCGCTGCCATCGCGGGGCTTGGCCAGATGCCAGAGCTCATTCAGATGGACCGGCTCAGTGCCTGGGGCCTCGCGGACCAGACCATGAAAACGAATTGTGGCCGTGTATTCACCGACGTCGGTCTGAACTTCGACGAGGTCCGTTTCGAGCCTCATGACCTCGGTCACGTTTGTGGCGCCATGACGCCCATCGATCTGTCGACGGAGTTCGTCGAACACCTCGGTGCTCGCGACTTCGCGCAGCGTGGCCAGATCCGCTTGATCGAAAGCGGCCTGCAGGCGAATAAATTGTTCGCGAGCCTGCGCAATGAACGCGGGGGCATCAAAACCAGGCGGCCACTTCGAGGCAGGCTCGGGTGCGAGGTGAGGTGCGAGAGCCGGCGAAAGGGTCGGCTGGGGCGCAAAGACCGATTCAGGTGCGGGCATCGTCGGCTCGAAGCGAGAACGGTCGGTCGTGGATCGATTGAAATTTGCGTGGGCGGGCACAGGGCCTCCCTGCCGGCGCCGCAAAAAAGCGGTCACCAGAGCGAGCAACAGCAAACCGACCAGTGCAATCCCAAGGACACTGGCGAGCTCTGACGAAACCCCCATCCAGGACGCCAATGCGGCAATCCCCAGACCGACCGCAGCAGCACCGAGCATGCGCTTCCAGGGCGAAGCAGGCGCGGCTACGGGCGCAGGCGCACCAGGACGATTCTGTGCGGCAGGATTCGAGGCATTTGCCGGCGCACCGGGCGCACCCGCGGGTGCGGTCGAATTGGCCGAGCCCGGGGGCGTGGCACTACGCTGCGCCCCTGACGCCCCCGCCGGGCTTGCTGGCGCGGGCGTTTGCCGACCAACGGAGCCGCCACCGCCGAGGCGCTTGGCTTCCGTCGGTCCCGAGAGGAAGACGACAGCGAGAATCGTCGCCGATAGAATGAAATTCTTTGAATTCAACGCGCCACGCATGAAAAGCTCCCCAGAATTCGGATCAATCGGATCACCGTGATCCGACAATTACGACCCAACGATTGTGACCCACTTGAGTCGGAACGATCGACTAAAACCGTACACCTTCGTGCAAAGCGGCAATTCCGCCCGTGAGGTTGAACCAGCGCACCCTCTCCAGGCCGGCCGTCTCCAGCATCGATGCGAGCGTGCTCTGATCGGGATGCATCCGGATCGATTCGGCGAGGTAACGATAGCTCTGGGCGTCCCCCGCAATCTGCGCACCCAATCGTGGCAAGACCTGAAACGAGTACAGATCGTACACACGCTCCATGGGCTGCCAGACCCGGGAAAATTCAAGGACTAACAGGCGTCCACCGGGTCGCAGGACGCGGACCATCTCGGCCAGCGCACGATCCTTGTGCGTCATATTGCGCAGGCCAAAGGCCACTGTCACGAGATCAAAGTGACGGTCTGGAAACGGTAATTGTTCGGCGTCGCATTGTGTCACCGGTATCTGCAGTCCGGCGTCGATCATCCGGTCGCGACCGCGCGCCAGCATGGCGGGGTTGATATCGGTCAGCCAAACCTCGCCTGTTGTACCAGATTTGCGGGCAAATTCCCGGGCGAGATCGCCTGTACCGCCCGCGATATCAAGCACCCGCATACCGGGACGCACCGCGGCCCGGCCGACCGTAAACGCCTTCCAGGCTCGATGTAAGCCACCTGACATCAGGTCGTTCATCAGGTCATATCGATTCGCAACCGATCCAAAGACCTCGGCCACCCGGTCAGCTTTGCTCTCAAGCGGAACCGATTCATAACCAAAATGCGTCGTGCCGCCGCTCGGGGTGTGTTGCATCAGTTGCGCTTACGCGAGAGTTCAGCCCCGAAGGTGGGTGTCACAGCGGAGGCAGCCACGGCGGCGGGCGCACCAGGGGCGGTTTGCGCACAGGCGCGCGCAACAGGCGCCGGCCCATTCGCCTTCGACGGCGCTTCGTCCCGACTTGCTCCCGCGGCCTCGAGCCTGGCAAGGTAATCCGTCCACAACGTGTCCTGCTCGCGACCCAGGCGGTACAGCAGATCCCAAGAAAAAATGCCGCTGACGTGGCCATCCGAAAAAGTCGGCTGGATGGCGTAATGCCCGACCTGCTCAATCGCAACAATCGTCACATCGCGCTTGCCGACCTGAAGCACTTCCTGACCCGGGCCATGCCCCTTCACCTCGGCCGACGGCGAATGGACGCGCAAGAACTCGGTTGGCAAGCGGAACAAAAATCCGTCGCCAAACTCGACTTCAAGCACACGCGAAATCTGGTGCAGGACAATTCGGGTTGGGACGAGCATTGGGGTCGAGGACATGGCAGCCTGGATTAATGGGAATGGCTGGAACGAACCAACGAATGAACCAACGCGAGGCGCAGCGCAGGTATCCGCAGGGCGGTGGACTGGCTTCGGGCAAGGGCGGCGGCGCGATCGGAGGATGACATGTTGTCGCTCAAACCAGTTTCTGGTCGGCTCCAGATCGAACCCGGAAATGTCAGGTCGTCGCGCCAACGCGGCACGATGTGAACATGAAGATGAGGTACCTGGTTGCCCAGACTGGCCACATTGACTTTATCGGGCGTCAAGGTGTCCCTCAAAACGCGCTCGACCTGGCGCACGGCCGCCACCAGGTCCAGAGAATCGGACTCTGAGAGGTCGGACAATTCGGCCACGTGCTCATTCCAGATGATGCGCACGAGCCCAGGCCAATCCGGCTCGTCAGCGAGCACCAAACGCCAGGATCGCGCGCGATGCAGTAACTCGCCACCGTCACTGGCGCAGAGTGGACACGCGGAGCCCGACACAGACCCGCTGCTCAGACCAAGACCCGCTCGATACCGCCCGCGTTGGCCGCGGCCACATAGTCCGGCATCCACTGTTCGCCCAAGAGGTGCTTGGCCATCTCGACAACAATGTAATCGGCTTGTGCACCAGTATCGCCCTGAAAACGGGCCAAGCCCTGAAGACACGATGGGCAACTCGTCAACACCTTGACCTCGCCGGCAAAACCATCCCCGCGCAATCCATCAGCGCCTTTGCGCATTTCTTCTTCTTTGCGGAACCGTACTTGAGTTGAAATATCGGGCCGGGAAACCGCCAGCGTTCCACTTTCGCCACAGCAACGGTCATTCTTCTTAATGACACCATTCAACTCCGCGTTCATGAGAGTGTTAACCACCTTCAGCGGTTGATGCTGTTTCATTGGACTATGACAGGGGTCGTGGTACATGTATCGAACCCCGGTAGCACCCTCCAGACGCAGTCCCTTCTCCATCAGATACTCATGGATGTCGATGATGCGACATCCCGGGAAAATCTTGTCGAATTCATAACCAGCCAACTGGTCATAACAAGTGCCACAGCTGACGACGACGGTCTTGATGTCAAGATAGTTCAGCGTGTTGGCGACCCGGTGAAACAGCACGCGGTTATCGGTGATGATCTTCTCGGCGGCATCGAAGTCGCCGGTGCCGCGCTGCGGATAGCCACAACAGAGATACCCGGGCGGCAACACCGTCTGCACACCCACGTGCCAGAGCATGGCCTGAGTCGCAAGGCCCACCTGCGAAAAGAGCCGCTCCGAACCACAGCCCGGAAAATAGAAAACCGCCTCCGCGTCACTGCGCGTGCGTTTCGGGTCTCGCAAAATCGGGACGTAACGCGCGTCCTCAATGTCGAGGAGTTTGCGGGCCGTCTGCTTGGGAAGGCCCCCAGGCATTTTCTTGTTAATAAAATGAACAATCTGCTCCCGCATGGGGGGCTTGCCATGGGTTGCCGGCGGCTTGCTGGTCTGTCGCTTTGCAGCCACCCCAAACAGGTCGCTCGCGACCCGCTGCGCCTTGTAACCCCAATCGATCATGACCTTGCGGGTGATATTGATGGTGTTGGGATCTTTGGCATTGAGCAACAGCATGGCGGCTGAGGTACCCGGATTGAAGCGTCGCTGACCCATCTTGCGCAGGAGATTGCGCATGTTCATCGACACTTCACCAAAATCAATATCGACCGGGCACGGGTTCAAGCACTTGTGACACACCGTGCAGTGATCGGCAACATCGCCAAACTCTTCCCAGTGTTTAATCGAAACACCGCGTCGGGTCTGCTCCTCGTAGAGAAAAGCCTCGACCAGCAGACTGGTCGCCAAAATCTTGTTGCGCGGCGAATAGAACAAGTTCGCGCGCGGAACATGGGTCGCACACACGGGTTTGCACTTGCCGCAGCGCAGACAGTCCTTGATGGACGCCGCAATTGAGCCGATGTCGGACTGCTGCAGGATCAGGCTTTCGGCTCCCATCAGACCAAATGAAGGCGTGTAGGCGTTGCGCAGATCGCTGGCAACGACCCCATTGCGAAGGAGCTTGCCGGCGTTGAAATGCCCGTTCGGGTCAATGCGTTTTTTGTAATCAGCAAATGGGGCAAGCTCGGCATCCGTTAAAAACTCGAGCTTGGTGATTCCGATGCCATGCTCGCCCGAAATGACGCCATCCAGCGATCTCGCCAGGGCCATGATTCGCACGACCGCGGCATTGGCCTGCTGAAGCATGCCGTAATCATCGCTGTTGACCGGGAGATTGGTATGCACGTTACCGTCGCCGGCATGCATGTGTAGCGCAATAAATACCCGCGAACGCAACACTTTCTGATGGGTGTCCTCGAACGCTTGGCGGACCGGGGCGAAGGCAGCGCCCGAAAAAATCTCCGCCAACCGATCGCGCAATTCGAGTTTCCAAGAGACCCGGATCGATCGGTCCTGCAAGATCCGAAATAGCGTCGCATCAGGGTCACGCTGGCTGGCTTCAATCCCAATAGCGGGTTCGATGCCGATCGCGCGTAAGCCCTCGAGTACCGCTTCAATCGGTTGATCAATTTGTTGGAGCAAGAAATCCCAGCGCGTCCGAATTCGCGTAAGGAGTTCGCGGGCGAGTGGCAAGCGTTCTTGCAGCAGATCGACCGCCGGGGTGCGATCAAGTTCGCTGTCACCGGCTTTGCCCAGCGCCGGCTCACCACGCGCCACCCCATCCAGCATCACTTCCAGAGCGGCGACCAGGCGGAGCTTGTTACTGATCGAGAGTTCGATATTGATCCGCTCAATCCCGTCGGTGTACTCACCCATGCGTTCGAGCGGAATCACCACGTCTTCATTAATCTTGAAGGCATTGGTGTGACGCGCGATGGCTGCCGTGCGGGCCCGGTCGAGCCAAAAGGTCTTGCGGGCCTCGGGGCTGACCGCAACAAAACCCTCGCCTGAACGGCCATTGGCGAGCCGGATCACTTCACTGGTCGCGTGCGCAACCGCGTCTCCGTCATCACCAACGATATCGCCAATCAACACCATCTTGGGCAGGCCGCCCCGTTTACTTTTGGTGGCGTAACCGACGGCCCGCAAATAGCGCTCATCGAGATGTTCAAGTCCCGCGAGTAACACAGCTGGTCGAGTGGCCGCATCGGGTTTGGCGGCCAGCCCCAGGAGATAGTTCTTGATTTCAACAATAGACGGCACCGCGTCGCGGGGCTGTCCAAAAAACTCGAGGCAGACCGTCCTCACATGCGATGGCATCCGGTGCAGGACCCAGCGCGCTGAGGTAATCAGACCATCGGTGCCCTCTTTTTGGACCCCTGGCAGACCCGCCAAAAATTTATCGGTGACATCCTTGCCCAAGCCGGTCTTGCGAAACCGCTGGCCTTCGATCCGGAGCGTTTCCGTCCGCACGGAAGGCCCCCGCATGCGCCCGTCCTCAGCCAATGAATCGGCTTCGAACCAATTGAGCTCGAAGGTCGCCATCGGCGCCTCATGGATCTTGCCCAGGTTATGGTCAAGGCGAGTCACCTCGAGCCAGCGGCCATCGGGGTCAACCATCCGCCACCAGTAGAGGTTGTCCAGCGCGGTTCCCCAGAGCACCGCCTTTTTGCCACCCGCATTCATCGCGACATTGCCGCCGATGCAGGAGGCTTCAGCCGAGGTAGGGTCAACCGCGAAGACGAGGCCGGCGGCGTCGGCCGCATCAGCGACCCGCTTGGTGACCACACCCGCAGCCGAAAAAATCGTCTGTACCGGGGCTTCGATGCCGGGCAGTTGCATCGCCTCGACGGGACCAAGCGACTCCAGTTTTTCGGTATTGATCACCGCGGATCGCGGTGACAGTGGAATCGCGCCGCCGGTGTAGCCCGTACCACCGCCCCGCGCAATGATGGTCAGGCCGAGCTCGATACAACCCGTCACCATCGCTGCCACTTCGTGCTCCGACTCCGGAGTCAAGACCACAAACGGGTACTCAACGCGCCAATCGGTCGCATCGGTCACATGCGAGACACGGCTCATCCCATCGAAGCGAATGTTGTCCTTGGCGGTCACCCGGCCCAGACGCCGCTCGACCTGCTTGCGCAAGGCAGCCGTCTGCTCAAACTCGCGTTCGAAGGCGCGCACCGCCTCCACCGCCAGCGCCAGCAAGCGCGCGACGCGCCCCGCACGGGCGAGCGCGCTTGGGTCTGCGCTCTGGCCCTCATCGATTGCCCCCCGACGATTGACTTCACCCAGTCGATGATGAAGGGCTTCAATAAGTAGGGCGCGACGCTTTGGGTTATCAAGCAAATCGTCCTGCAGATAGGGATTCCGCTGCACGACCCAGATGTCGCCCAGCACCTCGTACAACATGCGCGCAGATCGGCCCGTTCTGCGTTCAGAACGGAGTTCGTCAACGATCTGCCAGCCCTCTTCGCCGAGCAAACGCAAGCCAATCTCGCGATCAGAGAAGGAGGTGTAGTTGTAAGGGATCTCGCGCAAGCGCCGGTCCGACATCATGCGAAGCACATCGGCGTCCGATTCGGTCAGGGGCAACGCGGAAGCTAGGGCAGCTACTGGGACCATGGGAGCATTCATATCGTCCAATTCTAGCTGAAGGGTTTTGGTGGTCCGTGTCAAACCCTTTTGGGATCAGGCCTTTGCGATGGGTCGATCGGCGTAAAATCGACTGACTATGATTCCATCCGACGATTCGCCGCAGGCCTCTCCCGCGCTGACCCCGACCGACTACCTCAAGCGCATTCTGACGGCGAGGGTCTACGAAGTCGCGCAAGAAACCCCACTCGACGAGGCCCATCAGTTGTCGGCACGCCTCGGTGTGCGTGTTCTGCTGAAGCGGGAAGACTTGCAGCCGGTTTTTTCCTTTAAGTTGCGCGGTGCATACAACTGCATGGCACAACTGGACCCCGTTGCCCGCGGGCGCGGCGTGATCGCAGCATCGGCAGGCAATCACGCCCAAGGCGTCGCACTGGCGGCACAGCGACTGGGTTGCCGGGCAGTGATCGTGATGCCGGTCACGACACCGCAAGTCAAAATCGATGCAGTTTGGCGTCGTGGTGCCGAAGTGGTTTTGCAGGGTGACTCCTACAGCGAAGCCTATGAACATGCACTCGCGCTGCAGTCCGCTCAACAACTGACCTTTGTGCACCCCTTCGACGATCCTGATGTCATCGCGGGTCAGGGCACCATCGGGATGGAGTTATTGCGCCAGAACACTGGTCGCCTGGACGCCATCTTCATTGCCATCGGCGGCGGCGGACTGGCCGCTGGTATCGCGACCTACGTCAAACAGCTGCGGCCCGAGGTTCGGATTATTGGCGTCCAGACGATGGATTCCAATGCGATGGCGCAGTCCATTGCCGCAGGCAAAATCGTCGAACTGGCTGAGGTGGGGCTATTTTCGGACGGCACGGCGGTCAAGCGGGTTGGCACCGAAACCCTGCGCCTGTGCAGCGCCTATGTCGACGAGATCATTCTGGTCGACACCGACGCGATCTGCGCGGCGATCAAAGACGTGTTTCAAGAGACCCGCTCGATCCTTGAGCCCGCAGGCGCGCTGGCCATCGCGGGCCTCAAGGCCTGGGTCGAACGTGAGCGCGCCGCCCACAATCCGGCCTTAGGGACAGCGGCCTCGGGCGCGGTGTTGATCGCGATTGCCTGTGGCGCCAACATGAATTTCGATCGACTCCGATTTGTGTCCGAGCGGGCCGAAATCGGCGAGCATCGCGAGGCGGTGTTTGCGGTCACCATCCCGGAGGAGCGCGGCAGTTTTCGACGTTTTTGTGCCGCGGTGGGGGCACATCCAATTACCGAATTCAACTACCGAATCGCCGACGCCCGTTTCGCTCACGTGTTTATCGGCGTGTCCGTCGCCGATCAGGGTGAGGCCCGCGCCATTGCCGAGAGCTTCGAGCGACAGGGCTTTGCGACGATTGATCTGAGCAATGACGAGCTCGCAAAGCTCCACTTACGCCACCTGGTCGGCGGCCGATCGTCGCTCGCAAACGACGAATTGCTCTATCGATTTGAATTTCCAGAGCGCCCCGGCGCCCTGATGCGATTCCTGGACGCGATGAACCCGGCATGGAACATTTCACTATTCCATTATCGAAATCATGGCGCTGACCCCGGTCGGGTGCTGGTTGGACTCCAGGTGCCGGATGGGGACAAGGCCGAGTTCGAGGCCTTTCTGCACGCTATGGGTTATCCCTACACGGATGAAAGTGACCACCCAGCCTATCGCCTCTTCCTGGCATGACGCGCTAAACTCTGAGCCTGCCACATTTAGGCTTGCCACTCGGACCCGATCCCAGCACCTGCCGTATGGCTTTACTCACGCTCGGACTGAATCACGTGACCGCTCCGGTCGCCTTGCGCGAACGGGTCGCGTTTCCGGTTGACCATCTGGGCGACGCGCTGAACGATCTGCGCCGCCAACACCCCGGATTGGTCTCTGAGAGCGCCATCCTTTCAACCTGCAATCGGACCGAAGTCTACGCCGCGACCGAACGCCCGGATCAAGCTCAGGCTGCGATCCAGGACTGGATCGCCAACCATCGCCGGGTCGCCGCAGGTGAACTCAATGAACACCTCTATGCGCTGCCTGGCGAGGGCGCGGTGCGACATGCGTTTCGGGTCGCGAGCGGACTCGACTCGATGGTGCTGGGTGAACCCCAAATCCTCGGTCAGATGAAGGACGCAGCCCGCTGCGCCCAGGAAGCCCAGTCCCTGGGTACCAATCTGCACCAGCTCTTCCAGCGCGCGTTCGCGGTTGCGAAGGAAGTGCGAACTCAGACTGAACTGGGCGCCCATTCGGTTTCGCTCGCCGCCGCGGCCGTCCGGCTGGCCCAGCGCCTGTTTGAAGACATGGGCCAGACCCACATCCTGTTCGTGGGCGCAGGCGAAATGATCGAACTCGCCGCCACCCACTTTGCGGCGCAGCGCCCCAAATCGATTACCGTCGCCAACCGCACCGTTGAGCGGGCAAAGGCATTGGCCGAGCGTTTCGCAGGGCAGGCTGGCCAGGTCTCGACCATGCCACTGGCCGACTTGCCGGGTGCACTCGACCGCTTCGATATCGTGATCTCCTGCACCGCAAGTTCGCTGCCGATCATTGGTCTGGGCATGGTCGAGCGTGCGAGTAAGGCGCGTCGCCGGCGTCCGATTTTTATGGTGGATCTGGCGGTGCCACGTGACATCGAGCCCGAAGTCAACCGCCTTGATGATGTCTACCTGTACACGGTCGACGATCTCGGCCGCGTTGTGCAGACGGGGATGGAAAGTCGCCGATCGGCCGTGGCCCAGGCTGAGGCCATTATCGAAAGCCGTGTAGAGACCTTCATGAAATGGCTGAGCGCGCGGCGAGCCGTTCCTGCCATCCGCCATTTGCACGAACGCGCGGGCTCGTTGCGCGATGCCGAACTCGAGCGCGCCCGCAAGATGCTCGCGCGCGGAGACGCCCCCGACGCGGTCCTCGAGGCCCTGGCCAATGCGCTGACCGCGAAATTCATGCACGGACCGGTGACACTGCTGCAGCAACCCGACGCCCAACCGCCGAGCGATATGGAGGGTTGGGTCGAGCGCCTCTTGCCCGGCGGGCGATAGTGCGCCTGCTGGTCGCCAACATTCCGTGAAGCCCTCCATGCGAGACCGGCTCGACCGGCTCGAGGCCCGCTTGGTCGAGATTGATGCGTCCCTCTCGGCGGAGGACGCAACCCACGATCTGGATGCATACCGACGTTTGATGCGCGAGCATGCCGAACTCGGCGAAGTGGTCACGCAATGGAAGGCGTGGCGGGCTGCCGAGGCCGATCTCCAGACGGGAAAGTCGATGCGTGACGCGGGTGGTGTCGACCCCGAGATGAGGGCCTTCGCTGAAGAAGAGGTGTCGAGCGCCACCCAACGGTTGACCGAGTGCGAGACTCGCCTCGAGCGCTTATTGCTGCCGCGCGACCCCGACGATCACCGCAGCGCCTTTATCGAAATCCGCGCGGGAACTGGCGGCGATGAGAGCGCTCTGTTTGCGGCCGATTTGTTGAGGATGTACCTGCGCTATGCCGAGCGGTGCGGGTGGCGCACGGAAATCGTCTCGGGTTCACCCTCAGACCTTGGTGGCTGGCGCGAGGTGATCGTTCGGGTCGATGGCAGCGAAAATGCGGCAGCGAATGGGGCTATGCGCGAGGCCTCACATGGCAGCGGCGTCTACGGAGGTCTTAAATTTGAAAGCGGTGGCCATCGGGTTCAGCGGGTGCCCGAGACCGAAACGCAGGGCCGAATCCACACGTCGGCCTGTACCGTGGCCATTCTGCCGGTACCCGACGAGCGCGAAGAGATTTCGATTGCCTCAGAAGATCTCCGAATCGATACGTTTCGCGCATCGGGCGCAGGCGGTCAGCACATCAACAAAACCGATAGCGCGGTCCGCATCACGCACCTACCCACCGGCCTGGTCGTCGAATGTCAGGATGACCGCTCGCAGCACCGCAATAAAGACCGAGCAATGCAGGTGTTGGCTGCGCGACTGCGGGATCGCGAGCGACGCGAGCGCGAAGCGCGAGAGGCCGCGACGAGACGCAGCCTCATCGGATCGGGCGATCGCAGTGAAAGAATCAGAACCTATAACTTTCCGCAGGGCAGAATCACCGACCATCGAATCAACCTGACCCTGCACAGACTCGCAGCGATCATGGAGGGCGACCTCGAGGAAATCAGTACTGCCCTAGCCAATGAATATCAGGCCGAGCAACTGGCAGCACTCGCGGACGAGGTTTGATGGCCGAAAAATTGATGGCCGAAAAGCCAATGCCGCGGACGACCGTTCTGGCTGCACTCCAATGCGCGCAGGCCCAACCGGGTATTGACCGAACCGACGCCCAGCTCCTCATGGGTCATGTGCTCGGGTGTAATCGCACCTGGCTGATCGCTCACGGTGATGACGCATTACCCGAGTCGAGCAGCGCTCATTTCGGCCGCCTGATCAGGCGCCGGCAGGCAGGAGAACCCGTCGCCTATCTGATCGGGCAACGCGAGTTTTTTGGGCATTCACTGTCGGTGGGCCCGAGCGTTTTGATTCCGCGCCCCGAGACCGAGTTGTTGGTCCAGCAGACGCTCGAGGGATTGCCCAGCGGTGCTCAGGTTCTTGAACTCGCGACCGGCTCAGGCGCTGTCGCCATCTCAATTGCGCTCGCTCGGCCGGATGTCTTTGTTCTGGCGACTGACTTGTCAAACACCGCACTAGCCGTTGCACGCGGGAATGCCCACCGGCTCGGAGCGAAGGTGACCTTTGCTGCGGGCGACTGGTATGGCGCGCTAGACGCGATCGAATTTGACCGCATTGTTGTTAATCCCCCGTACATTGCGACGCAAGATCCCCATCTGCAACAAGGTGACCTGCGGTTCGAGCCCCCCACCGCTCTGGCCAGTGGCGCTGATGGACTCGAGGCCATTCGGGTGATTATCGACGGCGCGCCGTCCCGTTTAGTGCCAGGCGGTTGTCTGCTGATCGAACACGGCTACAACCAGGGTGATGCCGTCCGAACCCTTCTTGAAGCCCAAGGGCTGCATCACGTCTGCAGCTGGCAGGATCTTGCGGGCCACGACCGTGTCAGCACTGGGGTACGATAAACGACTGAGTTCGAAACCAAAACATCCTCAACACCCCAACGAGATCCCATGGACGCCAAGGAATTTATTCAAAAGACCGTCACGGACAACCCGGTTGTACTTTTCATGAAAGGGACCGCCCAATTCCCGCAATGCGGGTTCTCGGGCAAGGCCGTGCAAACGCTCAAAGGCGCAGGCGCAAAGAGCCTTGTCACGGTCAATGTGCTCGACGATGATGACGTACGTCAGGCCATCAAAGATTTCTCAAACTGGCCGACGATTCCCCAGCTTTATGTCAATGGCGAATTTATCGGGGGATCCGATATCGTGGCTGAAATGTTCGCGTCGGGCGAGCTGCACCAACTGCTGAACGAGGCTCCATAGGCTTTGAGCCGCCGTCTGATTATCGGCATTACGGGTGCCTCCGGCGCGATTTACGGCGTACGCCTGCTCGAGATCGCCCGGACATTGCCTGATGTGGAGACGCACCTGATCGTCTCCCCCGCGGGTTGGCTCAACGTCGACCACGAACTGGAGCGGCCACGCCAGGAAATTGAAGCCCTGGCCGACGTCGTGCATGCCCCGCGCAATGTCGGCGCCTCGATCGCCTCGGGATCCTTTGCAGCCGAAGCGATGGTGATCGCACCCTGCTCGATGCGGACACTGGCTGCGGTCGCACACGGCCTCTCGGATAATCTCGTCACCCGCGCGGCCGATGTCGCTCTGAAAGAACGCCGTCGATTGCTGTTACTGGTGCGCGAGACCCCGCTCAATCTGGCGCACCTGCGCAATATGGCGGCCGTGACCGAAATGGGCGGCATTATCTTCCCCCCGCTGCCTGGGTTTTACCAACGGCCCGCTTCAATTCAGGACATGGTCGACCACACACTTGGTCGGGTCCTTGAACTCGCTGGATTTCCGAATACACGATCGCCACCATGGCCGGGACTGCAGAACT
>Ga0114976_10000256_pt1 | contig 32637 bp, 41 predicted proteins | sample S_130805_EF_Meta_FD_87319 | JGI IMG/M metagenome (GOLD analysis project Ga0114976, IMG submission 87319) | Freshwater microbial communities from Lake Simoncouche, Canada to study carbon cycling - S_130805_EF_MetaG | ecosystem: Environmental > Aquatic > Freshwater > Lake | place: Lake... | reverse complement strand
TTTCGTTAGCCATTTTTTACATATTTTGTATAGTCAGTATAACTGAATCATTTTCATTTGATCTTAATAATCGATAACTAAATTTTATATTTATTGAATTATAATCAGGATCTCCTATAATATCTAATTGAGTAATTTTTATTTGCGGAAAATAGTTTTCCATCTGAGTAGTTATGGACTGCTTTAGATCTTCAAATGCTTCCTGATTTATTTGCTCAAATAATCTAGATCTTAATCCAGCACCAAAAGTAGGATTAAAAGGTCTTTCTTTAGGATCTGTAAGTAGATAGTTTATTATATTATATTTTGTTTGTTCTTTTGTTGTATAAACAGAAGAAAATACTCCGTCTGTAGAAAATGGTATTTTTACACCAATTCCGGTAGATGGTTTAAGGTCTAAAGGCGATATTTTTTTTAATCCGTATGCCATTAAATTTGTCCTTGGGCTTTAAGTTTTGACATAAGTCCTGAGAAATCTGGTACTTCATTTATCTGTACTGCATCTAAATTTGAACTAGCCCTAGCTGTTCCAAGCATACCTTCTACAGATCCTACGCTAACCTCCGCTGGTTGGAATGCCATGGTTGGACTAACATGATCAGTACTAAATGACATCATATTCTCTGAAACCATACTCATAGCTGTCTCATTTAATAAACTTGCCATAGGATTATTTCCTTGAAATTTAACACCAGCAACTGGATTAGATCTATTTGTATTAAGTGTACCTGGTATTTTTGTTTTAACCTCTTCTTGTAGTGCTTTTTTCTGATCTACATAAACTGGTTGTTTGATCTCCTTTAACATTTTAGGGAGTTCTTCCTTTAGAACCGCACGGAGTTCTTCTCGGATCAATTTTCTTAATAATTCTACTTGTGCCATATCTTATAAATATTATTTTTAACCGTTTTTAAGTTTATTTATTTGGTCGTCTATTTCTTTTATTTTTTTTATTGTAACTGCTGTAATTACAGGATTTATATTAACTGCAAGGGTAAGAGCTAATTTTTTCTTTTCTGCCTCAAGTTCCTCTATTTTTAATTTGTTTGTTTCTGATTGCTTCTCTTTAATAATATTACTAGTGTATTTACCATTTGGATCTGCCTTCTTTAGATCAGTAGAAAATTGTTTATTTTGAATAATCATCATCTTTCTAATTCTTCTTTTAAGTGCTTTACCACCTGGTAGATTATTAACAAAAGCATTAAGACCAAGGCCTTGATCTGGATCTGTATTATCGGCATCATCTAATCCTGAATTAATACTACTGAGTTCTATATCATTTATATTGATATCTATGTCTCCTATATAATTTAGTGAATCATTCATTATTGCTATATCATCAAGAGACATTGTACTTAAACTTGAATTAACTAAACCTTTAGAAACTAAAAGAACTTTTACTTCGTTTATTATTATTTGATCTAATGATGCAAAAGTTGGAGTAGTTTGGACTGATAAAACACCATTTAAATCTAAAGCCACTCCGTATCTTCTTTTTAATCCGACACCCTGATCAGTTATTTCTTCATCAACTATTTTTATTTGATATTGTCCAAAAGTATTATTTAATTTATTTTTATTTGTTTCATATTCATTAACAAATTTTTGTAAAGAATTTGCTGTATCTACTAAATTATTTATAGTGTCTTTAACTTCTTCTGCTAAACTAGGATCTACATTATCACAATTTTCTATATTAAGTAAAATTAATTCTAGTTTACCAATAATATTAGCCATTCCCGCTACTAAACTTACAGCAAATAAAGAAAGATAGCTTAATACTGAGTTAAGTTGTCCTAATCTTCTTATTAATCTTTTTTGACCTTGCTCACGTAGTGTCTCATTAAATTTATCAGAAAAACCTGTAGTAACTCCAACACTAGTTCCAATATTTGGTATTGGAAGAGCTAAAAAGAATGCTTTAATTATATTAAATACCCAAACTAATCCTATCATTAACTTAATAAGAAATTGTGCTGAATTTATATACCCTACAATTTTTCTACCTATAGAATTAATATTATTAGCTGTTTTTAATATAGATTTTAATGTAGGTATAAGTTTATTTATAGGTATTAATTGACTTAGTCTAGATATCTCATTAGAAACTGCACCATTTGTAAAAGTATCTGCTAAACTAACTACTGAAGATACTGAATTTAATCCTTGAATAGCAATAGAAATACCTCTTATTTTATCTACATAACTTATAATTTTTTGTAATTCTGAATTAGGAACTTGTCTAATATCTGTGTATTTATTAAATACTCCTAAAGAATTTTGTAAAAAATTATTAAATATAGATAGTTGAGGAAAAGCATTAGTTAAATCTGGATCATTTAAACCTGTTGACGGACTTAATAAAGAATCAAATATATTAGATATTTCTTTTGTTAAAGTATAAAGACCTAATTTACTTTCAGGATTTTGTGCGTCTCCATATTTTTTATAATAATCGTCTATATAAGTTTGTATATCAAATGCCTTTTTTTGTATTTGCCATTTTTTTTTACCTAGTGAATCTGTTGGTGGATTACTTTTAGGATCAAATTTTTTCCCTCCAGGTACTTGATTTATAGCGTAGTTTACAAGATTACAAAAGTCAACACTGGCAACTACTTCAAGTAATTTAATTATTCCTTTATCTAAAGCTTTTTTAATTGGATTAATCTCATTTTCAGATACTGAATATTTTCCATATAATAATTGGTCTGTTTTTGTTTGTGCATCAATTATAAAAAATGTTGTAAGACCGATTGCTTTTTCTAATCCTTTTGCATACGTTAGATTTATATCTAAATTTCCACCAAACATACCTTTTCCTAGATTTGCTATTCTAGGATTATTTATAGTATCCATTTTAGCTTTAATAGTAGGATCTAATTTAGCGGTCACATTTGTAGGCGCACTAATTTTTGTATTTGGAGTTATTCGATCTGGCATTGTTATTTTGTAAAAGTATTTTTAGACAAAATAGAATCCGCAACTAATCTATTTTTTAAAGTATCAGCAGCATTATATAATAGTTTACCTGCTCCAGCTATACTTTGCATAGTAGCTCCCAAAGTAGCATTTTCAGAAGATGCCTTTTTTAATTCTGCACCTGCCTGCATAATAGAATCTAATAAAGATTTTAATTCTTGAGTTAGTGTTCTTCCTAATACAACAGGTTCTCCTAATGTTTTTGCTTCATGCCCTAATTCTATATTAGGAGAATCTATTTTAACCCCTTCTAATGCATCAAGATTTATAGTTTTTGTAGAAGATAATGAAACGGCTTGTTTACCAAATAAAAATATAGCATCAGTTTTAGAATGCAGCGTTACTCTATCTGATGATATTATAATTTGATTACCTTTATATGGAAATTCTGGTTTAAACATTATTTATTAGCGTTTTCATCTTGGAATTGTGCAGAAACTATTTCGTCTGATATAGGTGGTTTTACTAATTCTATAGGAGTTTGTATTATAGCACCCGTACTTGTTCTAAAAGATGCAAGAGGAAATAAAGTTAAGTCTTCTATATTTATTTCTTGTCCTGCTGTTAAATATATTGACGATTTATCTTTATTTATATCCTCTACTATTGGATCAAATTTACTTAAAGTTTTATTTTGTCCTTGACCATTAACAATAATAGTTATAGGATCACCATTATTTCCAGAATTAGACCAATTATTACTTTTTTTCATTACTGGAACTGTACTACCAAATCTTATTGATTGTCCAAATCTAGATTCTAGTATTGTATCTCCTTCAAAAGGTTGTAAATTTCTTACGTTGTCTTTTTCTTGTAAAGTATATCCTAAAGGTAATTTAGGTCCTTTAACAGCCGATCCTTGATAGTTAGGTTGATTAGAAAATTTATTCAAAAATTTAGCATATTCGGACATATTAGGAAAAGCAGAGTGATTAACATGATTCCAAATATCATAGGGAGGAAAATAAAAAAACTTTTGTCTAGAAAAATTATCGTTTAATCCATCAGTAGGTCCGGCTACTATTAATACTATTTCATTTACTGCCGGATATTGCTTTATAAAACTAAATATAGGCCAAGCTGGTTCTGATACTTCATTTGATTTGGAAGTAGATAAACTTGAATATAATATTTCGTATTTTATTTTACCTATATCACTAGGATTTTTATAATCAGGAGTAGGAAGAGTGCTATTTCCTATATAAGGACCCATAACAATAGATTTAACTCTACCTATTTGAAAGTATTGACCTCCTAATTTTGAAAGATCAGAATCTGTTTTATTTCCAAATACGTATCCCATTATGCGCTAGGTAGTTGTTTAGGATCTTTAACTTTTAATGTTGTAACTTCACTAAATAACTGTTCTATATCCTTTTCAGTAAGGACTCCATTATCTTCAGCGCCTTCTTTTTTAGAGTCAGCAGAGTCTTTTTGAAATACTGTTAGTAGTTTCATTAGAACTTCATCGTTTTTTAGGCTAGAATCAAAGAATCCTTTCAATAGAGGGACAATAACAATAGCATCTCCAGGCGTTTCAATCATGTCTGTTAGCCTCAAAATCTCATCTCGTAGTGTTTTATCTTGATTTTTATGCTTGTTATAAACCTCTTCTACGAGGTCTGAAATGGTTTTATCCTTGAAAATGACTTTATCTAATTCCATAAAGGTTTAGAATAAATATTTAGTAATCATTATTTTCTAAATAGTTGTCAAGGATTCGTTTATATATAGTTTTTAGGCGCTTTATTACTTTGGTTATTGTATTAGATTGTGCGTCTGTCATCTCTTTTACATAAATAAAGACCGCTTTTTTATTAAAAATGTCTATATTTTCTCTTTTTTTGAATATTTCTAGTATAGCATCGGCTATTTTAAGTTCATCATTCTTTTCAAAAAGTTCTAGTAGATTATCGTCTACGTATTTAATAAATAGCTCGACAATCTCTAATTTATCCAATTCCGGTTCAGGTTCTTTAACAATAATACTATTTACAAGAGCATTATCGTCATTTTGCTCTCCTATTTCGGCTTTTGAAACTAGTTTTTTATAGTTTTTTTGATTATAAATGATCAAATATCTCTTTGCGATAGTTCCAAAATAAGAATACGCCTTACCTTTTGACTGATCATAAAGGTCTAATTTTTGTAGAAGGAAAGAAATAACCTCATATTTTAAATCCTCAATATTATCAACCTCTGTATAATAGAATTTAAATGTATGTATAATATTTTCTACTAATTTATAAAACCCATAATGGATATCTTGATTATAAATCTTGTTTCTTTCCGCTAAAGAACCACTCTTTCTATATCTAAGAATAGCTTCCTCAGTTTCAGAAGTAAAATAATTATTTTTTACCTTTGGTTTTCTTTTCCTAGGCTCTCCTTTTTTAGTTAACAGTAAAATCTCTTCCTCATTTCCTAATTTTGCTTCCATATTAAGAGTCTATAAATTGATTAATTGATGTTTGCATAGTTTTGACATTTTCCATAAGTAGTAAAAACTCAGGATCTGATTGAACCCATAATTTAGAGTCTATTTGCTCAGCCGCCTTATTAATATCTCTCATGGATTCTTTAATTCCATTAATAAAAGTTTGCTGATTCAAAACTATTGCTTCTAATTTTTTATTTTTTTGAAATAAATTCCAAATTATGTATCCTATTACGGATACTATCCATATTGATATTGAAAAGATTAGTGTTGTCATATTTTATTTATTTGTAGTTCTACTTTACTTGCCATCAAATCTGCTTGATGTAGAATAAAAGCAATATTAGATCTTAATTCATTATCTTTATTATAGGTAATGTAGTAAGCTTTATTAGATTCCTCATATAAACCGTCATGAAGTTTAATAGCAAGATACTCATTTTGAGTTACTGGAACACCTGCTTTTTGAAGATAGAATAAACTCCTATCTGCAACTCTCATGTATGTTATATTAGGATTGTATTTATATATTGCTCCTTGTTTTTCTATATGCCACTGGGAATCATTAGGAAGATACATAGGTTCATCATTAGTTCCTAGCTTGCCTAGATCATGATTAATAGCTGAAAATACTAATTCTTCTGTACTATAATCTTTTTTCTGGCCAAATCTATCCCATACCTTTTCAAATACTAAAGAAGCCTCAACAACTCTTATAACATGATCAATATATCCACCAGCAAATGCATTATGATGATCTAATTTAGTAGATGCAGGAGAAGTAACTAATGTTTCTTCAATAGATTTATAAAAATCAATAAGTTTATCTTTTCTACTATCACTAATGTATTTTGTAATAATTGAATAGAACTTATTCAGATTTTCTAACATCTGTTCAGGTTGTAATTGTTTCATAACTATTTTTTAAAATGAATCTTGCTCAGTATTAATTAAAACTTCTATTTCTTTTAGTTTAGTTTCTATTTTATCTATTTGAACAGAAAACTCTTCTCTAGGTCTATTATCAGAAAGCATAGCTTTTTGAACATTTATAAAATTTGCTATCTCAAAAAACTTTTTTAAAATTAATTGTTTATTTCTCATAATGCTAATTTAATTTATTTTTTATATAATGTAACATACTATCTATAGAGTGCATAGGAATTCCTGTTACTCCACCATCAAAATCTTTATATTTGCTAATCATTTCATAAGAATTAGCCATATATAAGATCTCTAGAATTCTATCTTCTTTATCTGTTATTAGTATCATAGGATATTCTTCGATACCAAGTAAAGTTTCTAATGAATCACATTGATTAGGATTATCTTCACAATTAGTAAATTTATAGATAATATTATTATTGGACAACTCTTTTTTTAATTTATTGCATCTACTGCAATCTTGTAATGTTATCAATTGTATTTTCATGTATCTATATCATTAAATTCACTATCTATTTTTTCCATTATCAAATACCATGCTTTTTTTTCGTCTTCTTCCATAGAATCATAATTCATAGACAAATATATATATAAAGCTTGTAATTGATCTTCTGTTAATTTATTTCCTTCTATTTCTATATCTTCTATTTTCATAATAGGCTAGTTTAAAGGTATTAGGCCTTTATTTAGAGTAGGATTGACTTTGTTTTTCATTGATAGTTTATATTTAAAACCCTTTAGCGGACTAAACCGTCGGATATTGCCGATATTATTTTAAAACTTATTTATCAATTTTATTTATATACCTGAAGCATTATGCTTAGTCTTAGCTCCTGGTAGCCAATTTATTACTTATTCTAAAACTCACTCATGGAATTTAACCAAGCTATGGTATAGAACCTAAGTATATGGCATTAATACAACTAATATACAACAAATAATTGAAATAAAAAAATTTATTTTGATAAATATTTTTTTATATGGTTTTTTTATCTTATATTAGTATAATGGAGAATGAACTTTTAGTTTTAGGTTTATTAGAATCTGTCCTTGGTAAAGGAAAAGGATCAAAAACAACCATGGACTATGCTTTTTATTGCCCAGTTTGTAAACATAAGAATCCTAAACTTATTGTTAATATCAAATCTGGACAGTATAATTGCTGGACATGCCATCCACCTACTAAAGGTAAAACACCAGTATCACTTTTTAAAAAAATAGATGCTCCAAATGACAGGTTATTAGAAATGAAGAGCTATTTTAAAGGAGATAATACCAAGATTGATACCACAAAATCAGATAAAGTAACCTTACCAGAAGAATTTATATCTTTATCTAATCCAGATAAAACATTAGAGACTAGACATGCATTATCTTACATAAAGAAAAGAGGAATTACAGAAAATGATATTAAAAAATATGGAATAGGGTATTGTAAGACCGGAAGATATAGAAACAGAATAATAGTTCCATCTTATGATAAATCAGGAGTCTTAAATTATTTTATTGCTAGATCATTTGAATCTGATCCTAGTAGAAAATATGATGCTCCTACATGTAATAAGACAGAAATAATTGGATTAGAGTATTTTATTAATTGGTCCGTTCCTGTTATTCTTTGTGAAGGAATCTTTGATGCAATATCTATTAAAAGAAACGCTATTCCTTTATTTGGTAAGACTATTACTAAATCACTAATGATGAAATTAGTAGAATCTGAAGTAAAAACTATATATTTAGCATTAGATAAAGATGCTTTGAAGGAAGCTCTTGATTATTCTCAAAATCTTTTGAACCTTGGAAAAGAGGTTTATTTAATAGAATTAGAGGGGAAAGATCCTTCAGATCTTGGTTTTAATAATATGACCAAGTTACTACACAAAGCGAAGCCACTTTCATTTAGTGATCTACTTCTTAAAAAAATCCAACTACTATGATTGAACAATCTAAAAATATCTATAAAGATAATTTTTTAAAAAGAATTGTTGAGACAGATCCTGAATTAAGACAGATAACTTTACACGACTCTAGATATTATCAAAGATCTCCTGGAGTATTTTATCCTTCTGTTACTACAATTTTAAGTTATTTTCCTAAAGGACACTTTTTTGAAACCTGGATTAAGGATGTTGGACATAATTCTGATATCATTATGAGGCGTGCTGGTGATGAAGGTACTCAAGTTCATACTGCTATTGAAAAATATCTTAATGGTGAAAGTATTAGGTGGATTGAATCTGATGGCCGTGTTAATTATAGTACTCATGTATGGAAAATGATACTAGCATTTGTTGATTTTTGGAGTAGATATAAACCAACCCTATTACTTTCAGAAGAATTTATGTATTCAGATACCCACAAATATTCTGGAACCCTAGATCTTTTAGTAGATATTGAAGGTAAAAAATGGCTTCTTGATATTAAAACATCAAATAATATACATGAAAGTTATCATTTACAAATGTCAGCATATACAAAGGCTTATGAAGAGAAATATCTTCAAAAAGTAGACAATAATGGAATTATTTGGTTAAAATCAACAAAGAGAGGTCCAGATAAATATGGTAAAAAGATGCAAGGTCCTGGTTGGGAAATCATTGAAGGTAAAAAAACAGTTGATGAGTACTTCCAAATGTTCCTACATACATATGAAACATATAAAATAATGCATCCAGAACAAGATATTGAACTACTTACTCTTCCAAACACAGTTAAACTTTCTGATTAATATTTATAGGTAGTATGATCAAACTACTAGATATATTAAAAGAGGTAAAATCTCAAAAAAAAGCCATTATTATGGCTGGTGGCGCTGGAGCAGGCAAATCTACATTTGTAAAACAAATTAAACCTGATCTTAAAAGTAATAATTGGATTGAATTAAATGCAGATAAATATATTGAGGATAAAGATAGTCCTATGTATAATAATCTAGGCAAAGCTTCTTCATATATAGATAAACAAGAATTACCACAAACTGTAAATAAAGGGCAAAATTTCCTTTATGATACTACAGGAGCAAATCCAAGTAAAATACAGAATATAGTAGATTCTGGTTACGATACTATGATGGTCATGGTATATACTAGTCCAATTGTTAGTTTTCTTCGCAACTTTAAAAGGGAAAGAAAGGTTCCAACAGTTGGAGTATTAACTAGCTGGAATAGTGTATATAAAAATCTTTCTACATATAAGCAAATGTTCGGAGATAAATTTTATCTTGTGGAAACAGGATTAACTCCAGACGAAGCAAAAATGGTAGAACGATTTAATCAAGCATATAATTCTGGAGAATTAAAGCAATTTTTTGAGTCCTTACTAAAATCCGGAGAGTTTAAGTCTACATTTAGAAATGATCCGGCTAAACAGAAAACTCCTGAAGAGATAGCTAAATCAAAAGAATTAGTAGATAGACAAATAGATATACTATCTGATCAATTTGATGATATAGAATCTCAAGTAAAATCTTTAGGCAGTTCTAATATATCAAATGTTGTGAGTAAAGTAAAATCATTTATAAAATCATGATGAATTTTGATTATATAGGAAGACAGATCGTTGAAGATTTATTAAGAGAAGGAAGTCCTGATGTAGGACCTTGTTTTTTTCCTGGTAAATTTAAACCTCCACATAAAGGACATTTTGAAGCCGCTAAATACTTAGCATCTTTAAATTATATTAATATAGTATATGTAATTATATCTAATGTAACTAAATTTGGAATAACACCAGAAGACTCTCTTTATATTTGGCAAGAATATCTTAAAGCTGAGCCAAATCCTAAAATAAAAGTTTCAATCTCTAAAGAATCAACACCTATAAAAGATATATTTGCTTTTATGGCAGAGAATCCAGATGTTGCCCCAATATATGTTGCAGGCGGAGAAGAAGAGGTAGAAGGAATAGGATATTTTGATAGTATTCAAAAAAGATATCCTAATAGGGTAAGAAAACAAGTTATACCTGCACAATTTGGTAGAATAAGAGCGACAGATATGAGAGCCGTAGTTAAAACTGGTAACTTTGAAGAGTTTGCTAAGCTTATTCCTGATGCAGCATATAATAAAGGTGTTGCTAAAGACGTATTTGGTCGTCTTATTAAAATAATAAAATGACAGAAGATTTAAAACAGCAAATTATAGAGGAGTTTATACAGTATTGCAAATCTGTATTAAAAATAGATAGTCTACCGCCTATCCAATTTACTAATGATAGAGCTTGGGCAGTAGAAAGGCATAGTTTTGGTGAGTATGATCCAGGAAAAGTAACTCTTTTTGTTTATATAGGTAATAGAAATTTAGCAGATATACTTAGAACATTAGGCCATGAGTTAGTTCATCATAAACAAGGAGAACTTGGAGTATTAAAAAACGGATCTGGACAAACAGGATCAGAGATAGAGAACGAAGCTAATTCAATAGCGGGTGTTTTAATGCGAAATTATGGTAAAGCTAATGAACTTATATATGAGATCAAGACTCCTAGCCTAAAAGACATTTATGAAGAGGAAAAAGTATCTAGATTAAAGATATATTGTGACATGGATGGAGTTCTTTGTGATTTTGATACTCAATTTGATCATTATTATGGAGTAAATCCAAGAGATTATAGTAATGAGAAAGGAAAAAAAGTATTCGAGGATGCTGTAGATAAAGTAGGAGTACAATTCTGGTGTAAAATGCCTTGGATGTCAGGAGGAAAAGAATTATGGGCTAAAATATCTCCATATAATCCAACTATATTAACAAGTCCAGGAAATTTTAAATACGCAATTGAAGGAAAAAAAATCTGGATTAAAGAAAATCTATCCCCGGAACCTAAAAATACTATTTTTGCAAAAGCTGGAAATAAACATCAAGCAATAATAGATAAACCAGAATCAGAAATCAAAAATTCAATTCTAATTGATGATTATTTTCCAAATGTAGCTCCTTGGAAACAAATAGGAGGAATTGGAATTATGCATAAATCATTTGAAGGAACAAATAACATATTAAATAAATTTAAGTTATAATAAAATTGTTATGGAAGAGAAACAGTCTATGAAAAAGGAGTTCTCAAAAAAGGACGTCCAAAGAATGAGAAATATTATCACCGGAAAAACTGGAGATAAGACACAAACCTTAGCAGGTTGGCAAAAAAAACAAGAAGATCATAAAGAAGGAGACATTTGGCAAGAGCTAGGACGCTCTTGGACTATTAAAAATGGTATAAAACAAACTGTAACTAAGTTAGATGGATTTAAAAAGTTAGTTGTTTTACCGCTTTGCTGTCCTAAGTGTTCTAAGCCAATGAAAGCTAATGATCTTAATAAAAAAATGTACTCTATATATAGTACTTGTTTTAATTGTGCAATTGATATTGAGGCAGAAATGAAAAAACAAGGTACTTTTGAAGATTATGAAAAGAAAATGATTAATGCAAATAAAAATGCAAGCTTAGAAGACTTTGAAAGAGCCGTTGATCAGTGGTTATTAGACAAAGATACCTTTGTAAGTGAGGCCGGAGATGTAGAAAGTTGGCAAGGTGGAGATAAGACAAAGATATATCAGGAAATCAAAGCTAACTTGGATAAACTAAAGAATACCGATATTTATTAGCAAATTATATAGTATGCCAGCGACCTCACAACAACAACAAAAACTAATGGGCATAGTTCATGCTCTACAAACAGGAGACATGAAACCTTCTCAAGCATCAGGTAAAGCAAAAGAAATGGCTAAATCAATGAAAAAAGGAGATGTCACTGACTTTGCATCTACTAAACATAAAGGACTTTCTAAAAAAGTAAAGAAAGAAAACCTAGACGGAGCAATTGAAACTTTATATATGGTTAAAAAACCTTATACGGGATGTCAATTGACTTCTTTAGTAGAACCTATCGATCCTCTATTAGGTATAGGAGCTGGACATCAGATAGTTCCTGATCAAGTTCATGCAGTATATGCTGATCAAGATCAAGCAAACGTAGTAGCTAATGAACTTTATGAAGCTTATTGTGAAGAAGAGAGTATGCTTGAAGAGAAAAAAGGCCAAGTTGGAGATAAAATTAAAAAAGCTATTGATCAACTAGAGAAAAAACATAAAGAACATATCAATTTAGCAAAAGAAGACCCAAAAAATGCTTCTAAACATAAAGAACATATTGCTAAAATAGCACATCAAATTGATGATCTTATGACTAAGTTAGAAAAGATTGAAAAGTCTAAAAAAGAAATTAATAAAGACGACAATAAAAAAGATCTTAAAGAAGCTTACGAAGTACATTTCTCAGATGGTGTAAGACAAGCTAAAAAATTTAAAGATCCAAAAGCAGCTCTTAGTTTTGCTAAGCAATTAATAAGCACAAATAAAAATTTACAAAATGTAGATGTATTCAATGCTGGACCAAATTTTAATTCAACAGCTGATACTGATGCAGTAATTGCTTGGTGGGGACCGGGTTCTTATATGGATAATAAATCAAAAAAAGATACTAAATTAGCAGCTAAAAAAATAAAATAATGGAACCATACGCACTATTTATTGGAACTTTATTTCAATCTAGAAATCAAGCACACATATATCATTTACAAACTCCTTCTTTTGCAGCACATAAAGCTCTACAAGAGTATTATGAAGAGATTATTGAGTTAGCTGATGGACTAGTTGAATCTTATCAAGGTAGATATGGTATTCTTCGTGGATATAAAATGGAAAATGCTATTAAAGAAGATGATAATCCTGTAATGTATTTTGACGCACTATCTAAATTTGTAGAAGTAATTAGAACAAAGGTTCCTCAAGATTCTTATATTCAAAATGAGATTGATAATGTAGTAGGTCTTATTGAATCAACTAAGTATAAGCTTAAATTTTTACATTAATGGATAAAGCCTTGCTACAACAAATAAAGAAAGGCCTTGAGAAGGAAAAGGAACATACTAATGATCCAAAAATGGCTTTAAAAATAGCAATGGATCATATAAAAGAAGATCCAAAATATTATGATAAATTAGCTAAGGCTGGTTTAGAAGAAGAACTTAATGAAGGCGAATATTGTCCTCAATGTTTAGCTGAATATATCCAAGAATGTTGGGATCAACCTATTGAAGAAGCTAAGTATCAAGGTCGAAATGTTCCATTAGGAAAGCCCATGGCTGGTGATGTCAAGAAGTTTAAGGTGTATGTTAAGAATGATAAAGGAAATGTGGTTAAGGTTAACTTTGGTCAGAAAGGAGTAAAGATAAAGAAGAATAATCCTGCAAGGAGAAAAAGTTTTAGAGCAAGACATCATTGTGATACTAATCCTGGACCAAGATGGAAAGCTAGATATTGGAGTTGTAGAGCGTGGTAAAAGATAAAGAAATATATTGTAAGAATTGTCCTCATCATTGGAAGCTATCTGATGGAGGAAAAGATACTTACGTTTGTCATAAATGTGGACATAATAATAAAGAAATGAAACTAACAGAAATTTTAAAAGAAATGGCTAAAACTGATATTCACTTTCAGAATATAGTTGATACTTTTGTTAATAGTGATAATCACACCAAACAAAATATTGCCAAGTACGTATCAGGACAACCTCATTTAAATCTTGATAAATTAGAAAAAGACTTATTAGAATTAGGTCATGATGATGTTGTTGAGATTGAAAAAGAATTAGGCATTTATGATTTAGAAGAGAAAAAAGAAAAGCCAGGTCTTTGGGCAAATATAAGAGCTCAAAGAGCAAGAGGAGAAAAACCTGCTAGAAAAGGATCAGAAGAATATAAAAAAGCAGTTAAAGCGGCAAAAGAAATTAATAAAGCAACAAAAAAATAAAATGAACAAAGTATCTTTTATCAAAGCACTTCTTGAAATGGATGAAGCTTCATTTACTAAAAAATATAATGATGATCCTAAACTAAAAGGCGGACAAAAAAATCTTCCTGATGAATTACAGGCTCAAATAGTTAAAGAAGAAGGTCAAGATCATGAAGTTTCTATGGCACAAAATAGTTTAAAATCTATTATTAGTGCTGCTAGTCAATTAATGAATTCTATAGGTCAAAATGAGAAAAATATTCCTGCTTGGATTCAAGATCATATTACTAATGCGGAAAACTATATCAACCAGGCTTCTAAAAACTATCATGAATACAATGAAGGCGCAACTAGCGAATATGATATGGATGAACTTCCAGACGGTACAGAAGAAGTACCAGCCGGGGATGCAGAAGATATACAAATGAAACTTAAATCTATGATGGAAGATTTGTTTGAAGGAAAAAAAGCTAAATAAAAAAAAAAATTATCATGAAAAAAAATGTATTACTTGAAGAAGTACTTAAATTAAAAAAACTTGCAGGAATTAAATCTATTAAAGAAGAAGCCGGTGATTGGGAATCTGGATTTGAATGGATGGATGAATTACCAAAACAATATGGTAATTGGAAAATTGACGTAGCAGAAGATTCTGTAGGATTTGATGATCAACCAATTGTTTGGTATTATAAAGGTGATGAAAATGGATATAGAGTAGTATATACCCCTAATGATTATTATGCTACAGTGATCACACTATATAGCCCAGGCCAAAATATGTATGATAGTGATGAAGAAGGCATTGAATTAAAAAGCTTAGAATTTGGAGAAGAGTTAGAAGACTTTAACTTTGAAAAGTACGTTAAATACGGAGCAAGCGCTATTAAAAAAGCAGAACAAATTATACAAAAAGCTGGTAAATAAATTATGCAAGTGAGTAATAACGATATACTAAAAGCTATACTTTTAAATGAGTTAGATAGGATGGAACCTGAAACTTCAACGTTTGAGGATGATCCTATGCAATTTATATTAAGTAAGTATCAAGGTCTTAAAACAACTTTAGAATACTTAATGACTCCTTCATTTGAAGAATATGTTACCGGTATATATGTTGTAGCTCCTAAGCCAACTACATTTAAAATAGTTTTACACAACGGTCAATTTTTCTTTTTACAGTTCATGGGAAAAGCTTATGAAGCAACTGTTCAAGGAAAGAAATATTATTTAATGACTATTGGTGAGAAGGAAAGAGCGATGGTTGCTATTTCTAGATTATTAAGATATGGAAATCCTTTAAAGACTAAAGGTCCAGAAGGAGCAGAACAAGCAACTAGAGATTCAGAAGGACCTGCAGAAGAAGCAGGGCCAACACCTCCGGCAGAAACAAGTGACACTACTTCGGGCGAAGAACAATTATCAGAATCTAAAATATTAGAAGGGATCTTAAAAAAAAAGATAGTTAGTGAATTAACAATAAGTCCTAACTATAAAACAAAAGCCGGATTTAATCCATACTATACATTAAATGACGATGTAAAAAATCAGGTTGCAAAAAAATTAAAATTAGATCCTAGTAAAATAGTTTTTAAAAATATAACTGAACCTAAAGGAAAACCTGCTATTGATAGAAAAGGTAACTTTTTATTTCAAATAGGGGTTGATAATTCAGGAAATGTAAAAGATACTAGTTATTATATAAAAGCTGCAAAGCCAGAAGTAACAGGACATTATGGTACTTCGCTTCGTAAAAATTCTACAGCATCATCTAATGTTAATGAGTTCCTATCTTTGTATTTTTTAGTGCATCCTTTTGATGGTAGTGCAAAAGAATTTATAAAATTTTCAAAGAAACCAGGTTTTAAAAATAGTGGAGTATTTACTGGAGAAGGTGAAGAAGTGTCAATGCAGTTTCTGAGTCACATGATCGTGCAAGACTCAACACCAGAAAGAGATATTACTATTGGTATGAATAATGCTAAAGCAGTAAAATCTGATTTAAAATCAAATAAACAAACTCCTAGTAAATTATATTGGACTCCTAGAGCAAAACCTGGAGGCATATCTTCAAAAAATCCATCTGATATAATTATAGAGTTAGGAGACGGATCATTTATAGGATATTCTAATAAAATAACCGCAGGAGGAGAAGATACAACTCCAAAACTTAATACAAGCCTTTCTGCTTTTGCTCAAAAATTAGGAGACGAATCTCAAGATACTAATATTAAAAATATTGTAGATCAATCTTGGAATCAAGCTGCTAAAAAAGTAAAAGGTCCAAATGCATCTAAAGCTATTAAAGGATTTGATATAACAAAAGAAAAACATTCTGAAAGTTCAAGTAGAGATGCGTTTGCAAATTTAGCTAGAGAGTTTGAAAAAGATGGTCTTGATTTTTATAAAGACGGATTTTATTACATATTTAGAAATCAATTAATTGATAATCTTACTGATTATTGGTCTGATTCAAACAATGTTTCTTATCTTTTAAAAACTATAGGATTTTATACTTATGGACAAGTAGAAGCTGGATCTACTCCGTGCCCATATAAATTATTAATTGGAACAGAAAAAGGATCTACAATAAAAGACGTGTCTTCTGATGAAAAGGCAAAAATTTTACTTACAAAATCAACTCCAAAAAATGTAAAAGACATACGTGTAGCAACTTCAGGAGGTCAATCTTTTACAGTAACATTCTACAGTTCTCTTATTAAGGCATTTGTAAAAATACCACTAACAGTAAGAACTAGAGCTAGCGGTGGATGGGCAGGTAAGTCACTATATATTAATACACCAGGTATACAAATACTTGGTCAAAAATAAATTTTTTTATATCAATTTTTTATTGTATATTGTAATAGTAAATTAAGTTTATGGCTAAGAAAGAAACAGGTTTTAGAAAAATAAAGACTATAGAGGGAATTATTATGCACCTTTATGAGGATAAAAATGGCTTATATAAACCTCATTGTACTACAGGTCCAGCAATAATTTATCCAGATTCGGATAAAAAAACTTCAGAATACTATTTTTACGGCGTTAAATATGACCACAATAAGTGGTACGAATTAACCAAATCTTATAGGACTCCAGAGCCTAAAGAAGATTTAGATGATTGATAAATATTTATAAGTAAAAGAGACAATGGAACCGTTTAACATCCAGAAGTACTTAACTGAGAATAATCTCACTATTATTTCTAAAATCAGAGAGGAGGCAGAAGAAGATCTAGAAGATCAAGAGCCTACTAAAGCAGATCTTAAATCAACAGAAAAAGATTTTAGAGATCTTGATAAAAAGAAAAAAGAATACGCTGATCTTCAATCAAAAGTAAAAGCTATCATAGCTAAATATAGTGTAAGGAACCCAGACGGAACCTTAAAACTTAAAGATGTAGCCGGATATAAAATAGCGGTAGGTAATATTCCTGACAGATTAAGACTTCTTAAACAACAGATAGACTCTGTAGAACAACCTAAAATAGATAATAATGAAAAAGACACTGATTAGCATTTCCTTAATCCTTGCGGCCCTAATTGTTATATGGTATTTATTCGTTTATAAGCCTGCTAAATTTAATACTAAACCTTATGAAGCAAAGATAGATTCTCTTCAACATGGAATTGATTCTATTGCTCTTGTAAATGATACATTAGAATTAAGTATAGATTCTCTACAAGGACAAAATGCTTTTTTAGTTGAAAAAACTGATTCTTTAAAAGGTAAAATATCAAATTTAAAATCTAGTTTAAAACAATCAGAACTTTCTCATTTATATACTCCTAGTCAAGTAGATAGTTTTTTTGTTGCTAGATATCCTGAAAAGTATGCTGAGGTATCTAATGATACAACCCAACTTCCTATTCAAGTAAGTAAAACCGTAGTAGTCGATTTACAACAAGCAGATATTAATAAAGATATTATAATTGCTCAAGATAATGTTATAGTTAATCAAGATCAAACAATACAAAATACTAATCAAATAGTGGCTACTTTAAGAGATAAAGAGGTTAATTATCAGTCTATAATCCAAAAACAAGTTGAACAAGGTGATAACTACAAAACTCAAATTGGTGGATTAAAAGAAGACATTAAAAAAAGTAATAGAAGATTTAAAATTGGTAAAATACAAAAATTTGTTCTAGCAGCTTTAGTAGTAAGTCTTGCTATAACGCATAAATAATGGCTGATACACAGATCAATATAAAAGAAAGAATAAAGGAAGAATTTGTAAGATGCGCAACAGACCCTGTTTACTTTATGAAAAAGTATTACATGATCCAGCATCCACAAAGAGGCCGCCAATTATTTGATCTATATCCATTCCAAGAAAAAGTATTAAGATTATTTCAAAAGCATGACTACTCTATAATAAATAAGTCAAGACAGCTAGGTATATCTACACTCGTGTCTGCTTATTCTTTATGGTTAATGCTTTTTAATAAAGATAAAAATGTACTTGTTATTGCAACTAAGCAAGAAACTGCTAAAAACATGGTAACTAAAGTAAGATTCGCTTACCAAAATTTACCAACTTGGTTAAAAATAACTGCCGCAGAGGATAATCGACTTAGTTTAAGACTTTCTAATGGATCACAAATAAAAGCTGTATCCGCAGCAGGTGATGCAGGACGTTCTGAAGCAGTATCGTTACTTGTAATAGATGAAGCTGCGTTTATTGATAATATTGAAACTATTTTTACAGCCGCTCAACAAACTTTGGCGACAGGTGGTGGTTGCGTGGCGCTATCTACTCCTAATGGTGTAGGTAACTGGTTTCATAAAACCTATACTACAGCTCAAAAGCAAGAGAATAAATTTATTCCTATATCTCTTCCTTGGTCTGTTCATCCTGAACGTAATCAAGACTGGAGAGACGATCAAGATATTACTTTAGGTAAAAGAAATGCGGCTCAAGAGTGCGATTGTGACTTTGCTTCATCAGGTAATACAGTTATAGAACCAGATATTCTTACTTGGTATGAAGAGAATATGATTTGTGATCCAATAGAGCGGCGTGGTTTAGACAAAGCTTTATGGATATGGGAATATCCCGATCCTCTAAAATACTATGCTGTTGTGGCTGACGTGGCTCGTGGTGATGGAAATGACTATTCCGCATTCCATGTTATAGATGTTGAATCAGTAACACAAGTTGCAGAATATAAATCCCAAATAGGTACTAGAGATTATGCAAACATTCTTTTGAGTATAGCTTCAGAATATAATAATGCTCTACTTGTAGTAGAAAATGCAAATATAGGTTGGGATGTTATTCAAACTATTATAGAAAGAGGATATAATAATATCCACTATAGTTATAAGCAAGAACAAAATATGGACTTTTCTAGATATGTAGATAAGTATAATAGAGCAGATGGATTAGTTCCTGGTTTCTCTACTACAGAAAAGACAAGACCTCTAGCTGTAGAGAAGCTGAGAAATTTTGTAGAAAATAGACTTGCTAATATAAAATCAATAAGACTATTAGAAGAACTTAGGGTTTTTATTTGGAAAAATGGTAAGGCTCAAGCTATGAGTAGTTATAATGATGATTTGGTTATGTGTTTTTCTATAGCTATGTATTTAAGAGAAACCTCTCTTATGTATAAAAAAACTGCTGAAAGTTTAACTTATGCAACTTTAAATAGCTTTACTAAAACAGCGGATACAAGTATTGCTTATAATACTAGTGATCAATATAATCAAAATCCTTGGAGTATGAATATAAACACATCACAAGGATCAGAAACACAAGATTTAACCTGGCTTATATAAAAATTATGGCAGAACAACCACAAAAACAGAACAATTTATTTTCCACTCTTAGACGTTTGTTTTCTACAGACGTAATTATTCGTAATGAAGGTGGAGATATGCTAAAAGTAATTGACACAGATACTATTCAAAGGTCTGGTGTTATTCAAACTAACTCTTTAGTAGATAGATTTAATAAGGTCTACACAATGTCTACGGCATATGGTGTAAATCTTAACTTAGCCCAGAATTATCAATCAGCTAGGGTTCAAATCTATGCAGATTATGATGCTATGGATACAGATGCAATATGTTGTTCTGCATTAGATATCGTAGCAGATGAGTGTACACTTAAAAATGAACAAGGTGAAGTATTACAAATTAGATCTGCTGACGAAAATATTCAGAAGCTCCTCTACAACTTATTTTATTCTGTACTTAATATTGAATTTAATCTTTGGTCTTGGGTTCGTAATATGGCTAAGTATGGTGATTTCTACCTCAAATTAGAGATAGCAGAAAAATATGGTGTTTATAATGTTATTCCTTTCTCTGCATATAATATTGTGCGCGAAGAAGGATTCAATCATGAAAATCCACAAGAAGTTAGATTTAAGTATGATCCAAATGCAACACTGGCTTCATCTACAGGGTATAGCTCCGCACAAAATCGTGATTCTGGTGTTTGGTTTGACAATTATGAGATGGCGCACTTTAGATTAACAGGAGATGTTAACTATCTTCCTTATGGTAGATCTTATCTTGAGCCAGCTCGTAAACTATTTAAACAATATACTCTAATTGAAGATGCGATGCTAATCCATCGTATTACTAGGGCTCCTGAAAGGAGAATATTTTATGTTAATGTAGGAGCAATTCCCCCAGCAGAAGTAGATAACTATATCCAAAAGATGATTAATAAGATGAAAAAAACTCCTCTTATTGATCCTAATACCGGTAATTATAATCTTAAATATAATCAGCAAAACCTATTAGAAGACTTCTTTATTCCTGTTAGAGGAAATGATACGTCTACTAAAATAGATACAGCTAAAGGTTTAGAATATAATGGTATTGAAGATGTGGCTTATTTTAGAGAAAAGTTATTTGCAGCTCTTAAGATTCCTAAGGCTTTCATGGGATATGAAAAAGATTTAACTGGTAAAGCAACACTTGCTGCGGAAGATATCAGATTTGCTAGAACAATAGAAAGACTACAAAGAATTCTTATATCTGAACTAACTAAAATTGGTTTAATACATTTGTATGCTCATGGATACACTAATGAAAGTGCTGCCAACTTTACCCTTTCTCTAACTAATCCGTCTATTATTTATGATCAAGAGAGGATTGCATTATTTAAGGAGAAAATAGATCTTGCTAAACAAGCCATGGAAGGATCTCTTTTACCAAGAGACTTTATTTATGATAAGATATTCCACTTCTCTGAAGATCAATTTGGTGAACTAGAAGATCAGATTGTAGAAGATAAAAAAAGAGACTTTAGATATAAACAAATTGCAGAAGAAGGAAATGATCCATCAGAATCTGGGCAAGCATACGGAACACCACATCAAATAGCAAGTCTATATGGAGGTAAAGATGACGAAGTTCTTAATGCACCTTATGGCTATGATGAAAATAAACCAGGACGCCCTAAGAGTTTTAGTTCAACCACAGGCACTGATAAATCTGCTTTCGGTCGTGATCCTATTGGTTCAGCAGATAGAAGAGATTCTAATCAAGCTGGTGAAGATAGTTTAAAACAAAATTTTAAAGGAGGATCTCCATTAGCTCTTGAAAACACAATGACTGAATATTTAAAGAATAGGGGTATGCTTTCTAAAATGAATAAAGGAGGTAGAAAAACAAAGTTATTCGAAGAATCAAATCTTTTAAGTGGCGAGAATATAATTGAGGGTTTAGATTAATATATAGATATTTATTACTAGAGTATTCAAAAAACTATGAGCATTAAACATTCTAAATTTAGAAATACTGGTATTTTATTTGAATTACTAGTTAGACAGACTACGTCTGATTTAATTAATAACCAGGACTCAAAAGCTGTTAGGATCTTAAAAAAGTATTTTACTAATACAGAATTAGGAAAAGAGTATAGTCTTTATGGCACATTTTCCTCCAGTCCAAAATTAACTGAAGCTAAGTCTGAAATTCTTATTTCTACTATTATAGAACAATATAATAAGTTAGATCATGATAAAATAAATAAGTTAAAGTATAATTTAATTAAAGAAATTAAAGCAAACTACGATTTAGATAATTTTTTTAAAGCCAAAATAGAAAATTATAAGCCTTTTGCTTCAATTTATACTATATTTGAATCTCAAAATAGTGAATCTGTTGATACAAAACAACTAATTCTAAATAAAATTAATCTTTTAGAACATCTATCAGTAAAATCTTTAGATGATACTAAAGCTCCAAAGTCACTGATCCAGGAGTTTATGAAAGAAGATAAAGAAATTAGACTAATGGCTTATAAAATACTTGTAGAAAAATTCAATAACAAGTATCAAAACATGTCTGAAAAGCAAAAAGAAGTATTAAAAGAATATATTACAAATATTTCTGATACAAAGAATTTAAGAGTCTATTTAAATGGACAATTAAAGACCATAAAATCAGAATTAGTATCACTAAAAGAATCTACACAAGATCAAGTTATAAAAATTAAATTAGAAGAAGTACTTAAGTTTGTTACTCCTATTAAAGAAAATCAGACTATTAAAGACGAGATAATTACCGGTATTCTTCAGTATCTAGATTTAATTGATGAGCTAAAAAGATCTGCATAATGAAAGAATTTAATCAACAATTTTCAACACTACGTCTTAGAGAAGAGTTTGAAGGTCAGTATGACAAAGTATTATTTTCTACAAATGATCCTAAAGTAGACAATCTATTAAATACAGAATTTTACGATAAATTAGATAAAGATGGAGACTACTATTCTCTAGATGCCGATACATTTGGTAAATTCGAAGACAAGGCTTTTAGTATGGGACTTAATATGACTGATATTGTAAAAAAAGAAAATGTAGATGAAGAAGGATCTGTAACTGGTGGAGGCGAAGCTTTTTTACCAGGTCTTGATGTACCTGAGAAGGTATATAAAGCAGGATACACTAAAAAAGTAAAAGAAGCTAAAGATGTTGAGCCAAAACTAGCTGCTGGTAAAAGTAAAAATATAATGAAAGGTTGGGAAGAAGCTCCATCAATACCTAATCGCCCTTCAAAAGGAGGATTTATCTATAAGCAATTATTTGAGTATTTAAAAGAACCTTTACAAGAAGGAATTAAAACAGAAATAACTAAGCGTAATAAATCTCAACAATTTAATGAAGCTGCTAAGTTAGCAAATAAAAAATTAAAAGAAGTAAATGCTATATTAGAATATGCTTCTAAATTAAAATTAGAATTGCATGAGACAGGAAATGCCCCGACAAATCGTCTTATGGAGAAAATAAAATCATCAGTTGTAGAAGCTTATAAAAAGATAAAAGAACTATAATGAATAATGAAAGAAAACAATTACAAAAATTAGCTGGTCTACTTAAAGAAAATATTAATGAAGCTAAATCTAAATCATCAGCAGAAAAATTAGAAGCTATACTTAGTAATTTAAATCGTAATATATCAACAGATTCTACTATACCAACAGTTTCAAAACAAGGACTATTAGGTGCTTTCAATGAAATGATGGATATAGTTAATGATATGCTAGACGCTGAAGACGCTGATTCATTCTATGATGATGACGACTATGGTTCAGACAATCCAGAAGACGATCATGGTCCAATTGAAGAAGATGAAATAAGTGAAGCTTATGTACCAAGTAATATAAAAAAGTTTGCAAAAGACAAAGGTGTAACCTCTTTGGTAAATAAAGTTGCCGCATGGGCAGAAAAAGCAGGTAAAGGAATCAGAGGTGGTACAGCGGTAGGTAAAAATTATAATACACTCGTATTAGATTTAGGCTATCAAGATGGAGCAATTCGAATAAATATGTCAGATGATTATGATGAACCTACTGTAGAATTATTTGGAGAGCCTGTGCGTGACGCTAAATCATTTGCCGCAGTATTAAATGCACAATCTGATGATAAAAATATATCAGAGTTAGATGCTAATGATCCTATTTTAATGAAAGTAAGAGCCGCAGCATATCAAAAATCTCAACCAAAATCTGAACCTGTAAAAACAATTAATCCTGATTATAAGGCTATTAAAAATTCTGAAAAGATTAAAGTACTTTTAAGGCGCAGAGCTGAATTAATGAGTGATATGGAGCAAGAAGCAGAACCAGAAGGCGGGCCAATTGCTGATAGATATGGACGTGATTTAAATAGAATTGATAAAGCCCTTGCAAAGTTAAGAGGACAAGATTCTGAAACTAATTCATATATGGATAAAGCAGAAATAGAAAGAAGAGCCGCAACAATAATGCGACTACCATAAAAAATTTAAATAAAAAATAAATAGCCATGGCAAAAGCTGCAAGTAGTTTAATTAAAATTAGTTTTGGTAAAAAGAAAAAAGGAGTTGCAAAAAAATCATTTAATAAACATGATAGAAAAGAAAGAAACTATCGTGGACAAGGAAAAGCCTAATATTTATAGAATATGACAACACTAGAATTATATAAGAAACATAAATTCGGAACAGTAAGCCGTGATAAATTTCTATACGAAGTTCGTAGAGATAATAATTTACCTTGGGTAACTAACATTACATCTTATGATGATGCAGTAAAAATCCTTAAAAACAAAGGCATTATTCGTGAAATGGATGCTAATGTGCAAATAGATCCAGCAGTTGATCTTGTTAATCCATATTTCCTTAAGAAAGGAGTTCAATCCCTTCTCGCAAAAGAAAAAGAATTAACTAATGATTCTTATGTAAATGCTCTTAATAAAGCAGCTAAAAATTTAATAAAAGATCCAAACTTCTACGAAGTAGACATGTTTGCTAATGCTGATGAGATTGAAAAAGCTGATGCTAAACTTCAAATGGAGCCTGTTAAAAAAGACAACTTCAATAACGAGGATCGCGAGATGAAGAAGATTAAAGGTAAAAATGATGCTAAAGCTAATACTAAAGTTAGCACTAAAGAAAATAAAAAAGGTAAGCCAAAAGGTGTTGAAATCATGAAAGAAGCAGTTCTTGATGAACTTCTTTCTTCCCTTAAAAAAAAAGATTTAGTTAAAGAAGATGTACATCCCACATATAATGTAGGTGCCGAAGTATATACTCATAATGGTAAGGGTAAAATAAAAGAGATTATTGGTAGTACTTTCACTATTGAAATGGAAGATGGCTCTTTAGTAGATGTTCAAATAAATACTGTAGATCACCATACAGAGAAAGCTAAAGAGGCAGAAAATGAAACCCAACTTAATAAGCATGAATTAGACGCTGCCTGGGCACAAAGAGATAAAGAAAATCCCAAAGTATTTGCTGGAATGCTTGGTGATCCTGAATATTGGCAAACACCTTTAGATCCTGAGACTATCAAAAAATATATTGACAAGTATAAGGATGATAAAGAAAAAATAAAACGTCTTTATACTAAGCTAAAAGAATTAACTATTATAAAAAAGAAAGGCGGTTCTGCAATACCTGGCGCTGTTTTTGGAAGTCCAGGAACAGCAACGCAATATATAAATTCTTTAGAGCCATCTGCAAAAAGTCAAGTAATACAACAAAATTTATAATGAACAAACAACTTCTAATAGAATATAATGCATTTAGCCCGCTTCCTCATTCATTAACTGAAGGTAGAAGATTAGCTAATGGTAATATGGTAGTATCTGGTTTAGTTCAGGCTTGTGACAAGCCTAATGCAAATCATAGAATATATCCATATGGAATTCTATTTCAACAAGTTGAAAAATATATTGCAGGTCCTATTGCTGAAAATAGAGCTTTAGGAGAATTAGATCATCCAGAATCTAGTGTTATTAATCTTAAAAATGTTAGTCATAATATAATTAAGATGTGGTGGGATGGAAAAGATCTTTATGGAGATATTGAAATACTTCCAACTCCTTCTGGTAATATATTAAAGGAATTATTTAGAAATAATATTACTGTGGGAATTTCATCTAGAGCTATGGGTTCTGTTTCTCCTATTGGTGAAGGTCTAGTACAAGTTGAAGACGATCTTGATCTTATTTGTTGGGATTTTGTTTCAACACCATCAACATATGGTGCATACATGAAACCTGTTTCTGGATTAAGAGAATCTGTTGATAGAAATATTCAACAAAATACAAATACCTCTAAGATTAACAGAATGATTTCTGATATTATTTGTTCTCAGTCAGGCATCTGTTGCCTTCACTAGTAAAAATATTTTTGTAAATATTTATTTTTGCAGTAAATCTACATATTTATTGCATATGTACTAATTCTAATATAGTACTACTAGATTACAATCCTATATTGCTTCCTAATCTAATAAGCAATTACAATCAACATTTTTACAAATGAGTAACCTTTACCAGGATGCAATCCTCGATGCTAAAGCTTTACGCGCTAGTGCAATGGCCAACGCAAAAGCAGCTTTAGAAGAAGCATTTGAGCCTAAGATCCAAGAAATGATGCGTCTTAAACTCACTGAAGAGTTTGATTCGCTAGAAGAAGATGAAACTATGAGCGACATCGCAACTGATGCTGCAAATGATGCTATGGAAGAAGAATCTGTATCTTCAGTAGATATGGAAGAAAACGTGGACATCAATGAAGCTGAACTTGAAGAAATTCTTGCTCAATTAGAAGAATTATCAAAAGAAGAAAATCAATCTCCACTTCAAGAAGCTGAAGAAGCTGATGAAGATGAAGATAAAGATTCTGAAGAAGACGCTGCTGAAGATGCAACTGAAGAAATTGGAGATGAAACAAAAATCATCGATATTACTTTAGGCGATCTTAAACAAGTACTTCAATCTGTAATGGCAGGTCAAGATGGCGCTGATCTAGGAATGGATCAAGACGTTTCTGATGCAGAAGCCAACGATGCAGAAGCCGAATCTGAAATCTCTCTTGATGAAATTCTAGCTGAACTTGAAATGGAAGAAGGTAATGAAAAAGCGGGACAGTATGAAGCTGAACTAACTTCAGAAACTGATAACCAATCTTCTAAAAAAGACATGTTTGAAAAGAAGCACAAAAAAGAAGAAGATGACGGTGAACTTGAAGAAGCTAAAGCTACTATTGAAACACTTCGTCAAAATCTTCAAGAAGTTAATCTTCTTAATGCTAAGTATCTTTACATGAATAAGTTGTTTAAATCTAAGTCTTTAACTGAATCTCAAAAAGTAAAAGTTATCAACGCTCTTGATCGTGCTAGTAATGTAGCAGAAGTTAAGAACACTTATGAAACTTTGAAAGAGTCTTTTAGTGAAACTAAGAAAACTCAACTTAAAGAATCAATTGGTTTTGCTTCACAAGCCGCAGGTATGGCTCCAAAAGGTAATATAGTGGATGCAGATCCATTTATTAACAGATGGCAGACACTTGCTGGTATTTCAAAAAGAAAATAAAATAAATAAAACAATGGCAAACTTAGTACAATCTTTACTAACCGAATCTGCCCAAACAGCATTCTCTGATCAACATGGTGTTGCTCAGAAATTATGCAAGAAATGGGGAAAATCAGGTCTTTTAGAAGGCCTTCAAGATTACGACAAAAATAACATGTCGTTAATGCTTGAGAATCAAGCTAAACAATTAGTAATCGAATCTTCTCAAACAGGTGGAACTGGCACACAAGCAACTTTCACAGCTGGTAACGGCGAACAATGGGCTGGTGTAGCTTTACCTTTAGTTCGTAAGATCTTTGGTCAAATCGCGTCTAAAGAGTTTGTTTCAGTTCAACCAATGAACTTACCTGCAGGTTTGGTGTTCTATCTTGATTTCCAATACGGAAATACAAAATCACCTTTTACTGCTGATACTTCTATTTATGGTACTGCAACTGCAAACTTTGGTAACGCTGCTGCTGGCGGTCTTTATGGAGCTGGTCGTTTTGGTTATTCTTTAAACCAATTCTCTGCTTCTATCGTAGGTCCAACTTCAGCTTCTGCAACTCAGTTTGAAGTAGATTACGATGCTGCTTATACAGCTTCTACTCCAAATGGTATTGTTAAATTGACTGTACCAACTTCATCATTGAGCGGATCTTTAAATTTTGATGGTGTTCGTGCTTTTACTATTGCTACTGGTTCTGGTACTTTTGCTGTTACTGATGTTCTTCAGCAATTTACAGCCGTATCTTCAAGTGCTGCTGGTGTATTTATCAACTTCTTTATTAACAAAGGATTTTCTGGTAGTACAACTGCGCCTTATATCGTTAGCTATAATAAAGCTACTGATTTTAACTCACGTGGTGATTTCGAAGATCGTTCAGGACTTCCTGCAGTTCCTAATAATCAGTCTGCGACTTCAATTGTTATCCCTGATATCAATGTACAAATGAAGAGCCAAACCATTTCTGCTAAAACTCGTAAGTTAAAAGCACAATGGACTCCAGAATTTGCACAAGACCTTAACGCTTATCATTCACTTGATGCTGAAGCTGAATTGACTGGTCTTCTTTCTGAACATATCTCTCTTGAGATTGATCTTGAAATATTAGACATGTTAATTCAAAATGCTCCAACTATTGAGTACTGGTCTGCAAAGGTTGGTAATCAAATTAACCAAAATGCGTCTACTGGATTTACTGCAAACACTGCTGGTGTTTATTATACTCAAATGAGTTGGTTCCAAACTCTTGGAATTAAACTTCAAAAAGTATCTAACATCATTCACCAACGTACATTACGTGGTGGTGCTAACTTCCTAGTTGTTTCTCCAACTATCGCTACTATCCTTGAATCAATCCCTGGATTTGCAGCTGATACCGATGGTGCAGCAGATACTATGAAATATGCATTTGGTGTTCAGAAAATTGGCCAATTAAATAGTCGTTATAAAGTATACAAAAACCCTTACATGGTTGAGAACGCTATCCTTTTAGGATTCCGTGGTAATCAATTCCTTGAGTGTGGTGCTGTTTACTCTCCATACGTTCCATTGATTATGACTCCACTTGTGTACGATCCAAATACCTTCACTCCAAGAAAAGGTATTATGACTCGTTACGCAATGACTATGGTACGTCCTGAATACTATGGTTTAGTATTGGTAGCTGATACCAACGTTATCTAATAATAACAATTAGATATATAATAAAGCCCAACCCCGTAAGGTTGGGTTTTTTATTTACTATAACTCAATATTTATTTGAAAAGGTATCTGATGGACAATCCAAAAAAAACTGCAAAGAGGTCTTTAAAAAATCCAATTAAGTTCGGAGTAAATTTAAATGAAGAACAAAAACAAGCAAAAGCGGTTATATTAAGTAATAAAATAACTGTTTTAAGAGGTCAAGCAGGTTCTGGTAAATCTTTAGTTGCGGCTCAAGTTGCTTTAGATCTTTTATTTCATCGTGAAGTTGAAAAAATAATCCTAACAAGGCCTGCAGTAACATCAGGTGAAGAGATAGGATATCTTCCAGGAGATAAAGATGCTAAATTAGCTCCTTATACAGCAGCTATATATGATAATATGTATAGGCTTTATAATAAAGAGAAAATAGATAAAGCAATACTAGAGGGAGAAATAGAAGTTATACCATTAGCATTTATGAGAGGTAGAAATTTATCAAATTGTTGTATTGTAGTAGATGAAGGACAAAACATTACACATAGGCAAATGGAATTAATGTTAGGTCGTATTTGTAATGGTAGTAGAATGATTATATGCGGTGATGGCGCACAGATTGATTTAAAAGATAAAAAAATGAGTGGTTTTAATTTCATATGTACTAATTTTAAAGAGGTACCAGGTTTTAGTATAGTCACTTTGAAAACAAATCATCGTGATCCAATAGTAGAAAAAATTCTTGAAATATATAAAGCACACGATTAATGGCAACAACACAGATATATGATGGTACTCCTATAGCAATTTCTGGATCAACTCCGTTTGGTTTCTATGATAATGATAGTCAATACCAATCAGACGGACCTAAAGTAGCAAACTATGTTGCAAGAAAATTAGGATACCCTGTAATGGAAGTTGAACTTCAAGATATAAACATATATGCGTGTTTTGAAGAAGCTGTATCTGTCTATTCAGAAGAATTATATCTATCTAAAATTAAAGATAACTATTTAAGTTTAGAAGGAGGATCAACTGGATCTGTATTAAATAATACAGTAGTTGTTCCAAATCTTAATGCAATAGTAACTATAGCTGAAAACTATGGAGCACAAATTGGCATTGGTGGTTATTCTGAGGTATATAAAGCTCCTTTATATTTAACTGCTGGTAAACAAATATATGATTTACAAGCCTGGGCTCTTAGCGGAAGTCTAATAGAGCCAGGTGATAGTGTTGTAATAAACAAAATATATTATGAAGCTCAACCAGCTATTAATCAATACTATGATCCATATATTGGAGGATCAATAAACTATCAAGGTGCAACAGAAAATTTTGGTTGGGCTTCTTATTCTCCTGGATTAAATTTTGTATTATTCCCTGTATATTGGGATATTCAAAGAATTCAAGAAATTGAAATGTCTAACACTGTTAGAAGATCTGCATATTCTTTTGGAATAGCAAATAATAAATTAACTATATTTCCTTTTCCTGAAATAGATGGAATAGTAGTATATGTAGATTATTGGAAGAAAAGTGAATTAGCTAGTATAAGTGGTAATAGTCCTTATGGAAGTGGAACAAGTAGTACTAGCGGTCCATCTTATGGAGGTGGATTAATAACAAATCCATCAAATGTGCCATATACAAATGTTACATATAATCAAATAAACCAACCAGGAAGACAGTGGATCTATGAATTTACATTAGCTCTTGCATCTGAACTTTTAGGTTTAGTAAGAGGTAAGTATACTCAAATACCTGCTCCTGGTTCAGAAGTTACTCTTAATGGCGCTGATTTAATTTCTAAAGGAAAAGATACTCAAGCCGCATTAAGAGAAAGATTAAGAGGCGATTTAGTAGATCTAAGCAGACAAGCTCAATTAGAAAGAAAACAATCAGAGAATCAATCTATTTCAAGTACTTTAAATGAAGTACCCATGTTTATTTATATCGGATAAATTTATACTATGGCTTTATTTGGAACTATAAATGACATTAATACCTTTAAAATATTTTCTAGAGAATTAATAGAAGACATTATTTCCCAAGAAATAGGTTATTATAAATATAAATTAGGCGATACTCAATCCAATATATATGGAGAGAGTATGTCTAAATATTTTATAGGTCCTGTATTAATACCGTGTTTAATAGTAAGAGGAGATTTTAATCAAGAAAGAACAGAATATGGCCCGGATACTATAAGATCTAATACCTTTAGATTTCTTACAGATCATTTAAAAGACGCTAACGTATTTCCTGAAGTTGGAGATGTTATTATGTATAATGAAGGTTACTATGAAGTAGATAATGTTAATGAGAATCAGTATATTTTAGGAAAAGACCCTCAATATTCTTATAGTCCTGATTTAGTTAATTTTGGTGACTCTTACTCTATTATATTAGAAACACATTATTCAAGTCCTGATAAACTTGGTATAGTTAAAGAAAGATTATAATGGCAATACAAATAGTTAGACCTACTAATAGGCGAGAATTCATGGATAAGTTAGTTGAGCCGTATGATCCAAAATCTGGAAATCCAAATGCGGTTTTTTCTGAGTCAACTAAATTAGGTCAGCCTGAAGAAAATAGAGCCTACGAAATAAGCAATAAATCAGAGCCTGAAAAAGAATTCAATATTGGAATAAAAGATATTGATGAAGCTGTTTATTATTATTTTAATAATATATTAAAATTAAGTGTTGTTCAAAATAATACAAAATTAACCCTCCCAGTTATTTACGGAACTCCTGAAAATTGGAAAAGTGTTCAAGAAGACGGTTATTACAGAGATCAAAATGGAAAATTAATGGCGCCTCTTTTAATGTTTAAAAGGGGTAGTGTAACACAAAATAGAGGTCTAGGTAATAAGTTAGATGGAAATATGGCGCATAATATGCAGCTATTTAAAAAGAAATATACAAAAAGAAATTTTTATAGTAACTTTAATATATTAAATAATAGAGCACCTGAAAGTAAGTACGTAGTATCAGCAACACCTGATTATATTACTGTTGAGTATGAGTGTATTTTATGGACACATTATGTAGAACAAATGGATAAACTTATCGAGGATGTTAATTTCGCTTCCAGATCATATTGGGGCGATCCTAACCGCTTCCAGTTCTATAGTTCAATAGAATCATTTACTGATAATACAACCTATAATTTAGGTGAGAATCGAGCTTCTAGAACTAATTTTACACTTAGTTTAAATGGATACTTAATTCCAGAGTCACTAAATAAAAGTATGGCTTCCATGACAACTGCTTATGGAGCTGCGCAAATAGTTTTTGGTTTAGAGTTAGCTTCAGGAACTGAAGAGTTTTCAATTAAAACAAATAAAGGAAAATCATCTAATATTAAACCTGTGCTATTATCTGATTCTGTTAATATAGTTAATAATATTACTCAAGGTGGTGCTTCGGATGCTGTAGTTACATATCTTAATATAAATAAAACAGTTGTTGCAACATTTG
>Ga0114976_10000254_pt1 | contig 32663 bp, 38 predicted proteins | sample S_130805_EF_Meta_FD_87319 | JGI IMG/M metagenome (GOLD analysis project Ga0114976, IMG submission 87319) | Freshwater microbial communities from Lake Simoncouche, Canada to study carbon cycling - S_130805_EF_MetaG | ecosystem: Environmental > Aquatic > Freshwater > Lake | place: Lake... | reverse complement strand
CCGCTAGGTCCGGTCGGTCCAGACGGGCAAGGGCGAGGATCATTGGTACTACTCAGTTCATGTGTACCACTAGGACCCTGTACACCGTTCACATATAGATATACATTTCCGTGAATGGTTACGTTTAATTTGATTAACATTCTTTGTATATAAATAGGATGGAGGATCGCTTTAAACAAGTGATTGAAAAAGAGTATGAAAATGAAAAAACACGAATAAACTACATCAGCCGCATGATTGGATTAATGCGTAAATTGGATGCAGATTCCTTATTTACGGTGTTGGAGGATCCAGTGCGCTGGTATCCGAAGATTCGTGAAGCGTACCCGAGCATTAGCACGCGTCGTAACATCTTAACCGTCTTTCTGGCACTCTTCACCAAAGACAAGGATCTGGAGGAAGATGTAGGAGGTCCAGACGTGCAAAAGAAGTGGAGGCAGTATCACGACGAGTTGGGACGGTATCAAAAGACACAGGAAAGTAAGAGCGAACCTACTAAAAAACAGGTAGAGAAATATACATCTTTTGAAGAAATTGAAAGCAAGTATCGTGAGCTAGGAAAGAAATCCCCTCATGCCAGTTTAAAAAGTAGTCAGCAGTATTTGCTGTTATCCATTGTCTTGCATTTAAAACCAAAACGAGCGGATCTTGGCAGCATCAAAATTTATGAGGAAAAGAATCCCAATAAGACGGATGAGAACTATATCGTTCTTCGAACGCGTGGATCCTCGTTTTTAGTGATGAATCTTTATAAAACAAGCAAGTTTTATCATACGGTAGAAGAGGATTTACCACGCGAATTGACAGAAGATTTACAAACATCGCTACGCCGGCATCCACGGGAATACTTGTTTGTATCAAGTGAAAATAAACCGATGAGTAATAATACGTATGCCAAGTGGGTGGGGAGACAATTTGAAGAGTTATTTGGCAAAAGTACAGGTGTTAGCTTGTTGCGACATAGTTTCATCAGTGAAAAACTGGATGTGAGCAATATGACCTTGGCAGAACGAGAAGATGTGGCACGAAAGATGGGACATACGGTAGCCTTGCAAGACCGTTACAGATTTGTAAAACCAACCTTATGCCCTCAGATTTGCAAAGAATATATTGACAAGCATTACACACGAAAGAATCATAGTAATACAAATAAAAAGACAAGGAAGAATCGAACTTAAGATCGCTTCTTCCATCGTCGATTCATACACGGTATGCTAGATTTGCTCCCACTCCATGGATAGTCTGCAGGAATTGAAAGAACTGGTTCGAATTCAAATCGGATTTCCATATGTAATCCACATTCTCCACTCTCTGCAAAATATGTCATTGCATTTATAAAGTCAATATGTTCTTCTTCAGACCAAGTATCCTCCTTACACAAGGACAATTCGGATATAATTTCTGAATAGGGGCGAATATATGGAAGAAGATCATAACATTTAATTGATTCAGGTTTTTCATCATATCGAATTTGAAAGAGAATTGTTGCTAAAGAATAGGAAATATGACCTTCCATCCATGGAAGATACTCTTTTAAAATAGGTTCTGGTATAAAACTGGGTATTCCATTATTATACCAGATATTTGCTTCTATATACCATTCAAAGTATCCTTTGCATGGTGGAGGAACTTCATGAATTATAAGAGTTGGTGAACATGTAGATTCGGACATTTTTTTAAAAATCATATCTTAAAAAAGAAATTATTCAATTTTATTAAATCATACATTGATGTGTCCAAAATGCAGTGTCAATATGAACTGCAGGAACTTTTTCAATTTTGCGAGTAATTGGATTCATACGATTCTCCCAATAATCTTCACAATGACTTGCACAACTTTTAAATTCGGCTTCCGTAATTGGTTCTGCTACAGATTTGAATGTTGAAAGGGATTTTACCCAAATAGACTTCTTTGTAATAAGAGACTTACGCTTGGATTCATATGTAATTGCATTTGTGGATAGATCTACACTCAGCTTTCGTAGTTTGACATAGAGGAAGAGAGAGCGAGATTGTAATGGTTTTTTTGCACTAGGGCAACAAATTGATTTCATAGCTTTTAGAAAGGCAGTATAATCAATTTTGCTATATTTTCCATTTATCCAATCTTCCACTGTTTTAGGAGTGGTTGCATTCCAGAGTGCATGTACATCAGAACTTCCTTCATAGGAAATGGCAGTGTAGACACGACGCATCATTGTATGAAGTATTTCAATTGTTCGTTTTATATCTGCAATCTCTATCTTTCCTTCTTCCGTATCATCATATGAAAGAATTATAGGAGCTGCAGCAGGAGCATCTCGTTTGGATGCTGCCATTGGAATGGCATTTGTAGCATTTAGAATTGCTCGAAGAGGGTCAATACAATCAACCCCCAAACATTCACAGACTTGAAGAATAACACATCGTGCAAGTGATTCGATATTAATACTACAACATACTTTTGTAGTAGAATGTTCATCTAGAATCTTCCCTGCGTTAGAAGTGGGTTCGCGTTTTGATGCCCATATCAAATAAATTGGTTCATCCGCAGGAATTCGAGTTCGAATTCGATCTGCGCAGGTTAGAAACTGCGCCACTTCTGGTTGAGATGTGGATTCCTTCCATTTATCTTGAATCAATATATGCAGTTTTCCAACTTGAATCCAATGATCCACTCCATTGAGAGATGCATCACTAAAATGCGATCGAATCTCTAATTCGCGAAGGGAATGAGTAAGTCCTGGAATTTTTAAGGATGCAGTATGAATTAATTCTTCAAGTGATCGACCAAGATCTGCAGCAGCCTTTCCATCAGTGGAGCTGATAAGAAGGCTGCTACTGCCTCCCCCCGCTTCGCGGGGGGAGGCAGTAGCAGTTCGCTCTAGTGGAGCCTCTATAATAAGGAGTCGTCCATTATGATCCATTTGAAGATGAGGAGGACTTTTCGCGTTATGCGCTGCAATTATATGTAAAGATGGTATTAATGACATTTATATAGACTATGGTTCATAGAACGATAGTCTATCAATTTTTAAATAAATCATTCCTCCAACATTAGATCTGTATTAATCTGCATCACTAGTTTACAATGAATCTCATACAGTTTTGACATGAATAATACAGTGGATAAGGCTCCACCAATTGGGAAATACATTGACATTAGAATAGAACATGCAATTACAAAATAATAGGTAAGGGGGGTTGCAGTTAATTCAGAAATCTCTCGATTTGAAATGATATACAAAAGATAGCGACATTTTCGTTGAACCCTATAAAAAGCAGGAATAAGGACAATTCCTTGCGATGCTAATACAAGTCCTAAGATAGTAGGAATTCGTTGATGTAAATTTGTAGCCAAATCATAAATATATTGATATTTTTCATAACTTGCTTCTTTCACAGGAGAAATAATATGTTGCATAATTTGCAAATATAAAATATAAAAACATGATAATTCAATCAAAATAAGGTACGGAAGGGTAGATAATTGTAAGATATATTGATTTGGTCGATAGATTTGTTCAAACTTGATCATTTCCATTATAAACGGTGTTTTACATAATTCACAATCATTTCGGTTGGAGATTCGGACCCATCGATACAAACATTGTTTATGAATATATTGCACACTTCCCTTGCAGACACAGGGTGCCAATAGGGGATTGTTTTTATCTGCTTCGATATAACAAATTCGACAAACGTCCATTCTATATACTATTTGGAATATAAGTTTAAGACCGTTATAAAAAAATATATTTATTACACTTGTATGACGGGTTGTGTATCTACCGCGGGTAAGGCAGGGCGAGGATCTAGAGCAGTATAGAGTCGGGTTCGTGCAGTACGGAGTATATCGGCACAAAACAGAAGAAAGAGGATGGAGGGAAGAATGACAATCATTACCATTCCCAAGGTCCCCATTCCGTGTAAGTAAGGTGTGAAATAGAAGAGAACAAGAAAGAAACTTACTAAGCACCAGTATCCAATCGCTTTATAGAGGAAGATTGCAATTGTAAGAAGATTTGGCATCGTTTTCCAAAGTGCAACCATTCCAATGATCCATCCAACCATAAGAATGGATCCAAAGATCCAAATAGGTTGTGTATAATAAGAATAATAGTAATATGTCGGTAAATTTGTATAGTATCCAGCAATAGCGAAGAGATAGTAGAATGGAACACCAGTAAAGAGTCCTGCTACAATATTGGTTGCAGCAAGTGCTTTCATAACTCCAGTATAGCTCTTACGAAGCGGGCTACAGTAATCACGTGCCATTGTATTAATAAAATTGATGCACTCAATATATTTATCAATTTTATTAATTACAAAATGCACCTTCGTAAAATGATAATGTACAAAGGCTCTTACCATATACCCCATGGAGCATCGGTGCGAGCCGGTCCTACCAAGTGGGATCATAGTTTAGAAGACTTACGATTGTTGGAGATTCCAACCGATCCAGAGTCGATTGCATGGGATGCTGCTCCCAACGATCCTTCCACCTTGGAAAAATTACTTCCAGCAACAATACCAGTCGCAGAGTATAAACTTCTCTTTGCATTTCAACATGTGAAAGATGGAAAAACGATTATCAAAGGAGCGGTACAGCATCGCACTACACACAAGGTTGCAAATCTAACGACTCATTCTCAAATTCCAGCAGATGCACATGTACCTTCCCATGTAGGAGGGTATTATGTGAACAAAGCCGATATGGTTGCCCCATTATGCTTTTGGAATGCGTTTAAGGTATGTTAAAAAATATACAATTAAAGTGTTGCCAAGATCAAGTCTTTATACTTTTTTTCTCGTCGTTCACACATTGTATTATATGCAGCCAAATCTTTAATCAGTTTATTATCACATATAGCAGCATATTCCGCTTCTTTTGGATAGAATTGATAGATTAATCCTTTCTCTTCAATCCAACCATCTGTAATAGGTTTTGCTCCACGAGACTTATTTAAGGTTTCAGAAATTAATTGAAGATTTCCCAATCGGTGAATATCATAGGCACCCAGTGTACAACTTGTACTATTTGGAACAATATGATCTTTATTTTGAGGATCCTTCATCTTGATGGAGGGGATTTGTGTTCCATAGAAGATGCTAAGAGCAATGGCTTGCATCTTTGTCAAAGATCGTCGTTTTGTTTTTTCTAGACTTTCGTCTAGATCATCCTGTATACGCGCAGTTATAAGTGATTCAAGATGCTCTTTGGTAGGAACTACTTCAAAGGTATGTGTGGTTTGAATCTTTTTTATTTCATCTGGAATAAAGTTCCCACCTGCCTCATATCGCAAAACATCCATTGGAAGAGATAATTCTCGAAGATCTTCTTTATCTTTATATGTACTAAGAAGTTCATGATATAGAATTACACGACTAAGATTAGATTGGATTAGTTTGGAATCAATTGAATGAGTAGTAGCATCTATCACATATACAATGAGTAAAATTGCTACATTTTTTGGCACTTTCAAATACTTTTTAATTTCATTACAAGAGATATTGGAATTAAAATACTGAGTATAGATAGTATTTATAATCTTACATGCAGATTCTACTTGATGTAGGAAGGTAGTCAACATTTCGCTACTGGGTGCTTTATCAAACTCTTCATGTGTAATATATTTATAGAGTCGAAAGACCATATCTAAATCTGTTTCTTTCGAAAAGGAACAGGGTTCAGGAATAAAATATGAATAGTTCAAATGTAATTTGTATTGAAAGGCAACCAAGACTTCAAAGAGATTGATAACATCTTTGGAATCTTCCACAATTTTTAATTTTTCAGTGGAGTTCATATCTTCATAATACTTTGTTTCAATTAAGTGTTTCAATTCATCAAAGGAACTTAAGGTTTCTTTGGTAAAATGCATACGAGAGGTAGAACTGGCAAGTAATTCTTGCTTGCTTAATTTCACACCACCTTCATTAATAGATTCATAGATATGACACATTTGATCATTGGTAAGATTTGGAAAGATGGTCATATCCAGTTTAATATCTACAAATTTTAATACATCTAGAGCTTCAATCATGGTTTGCCAATCATCCTCAAGTTTTGAAATATTTGGTAATTCTTCCACTTTGATCTCTAGTTCACGGCACACTTTATGAAAGGTTAAGCGACGATCTAATAGTTTTTCCAAGGAGAAGGAGAGTAGTTTCAATTTCATCTCTTTCGAAAAGGAGGATGGAATGGAGACAAGATCAAAAGACAACGGGGATTCATAGAATTCTAAAATCGTATTCGAACGATTATTTCCATCAAAGATGTAATATTTTTTCACTCCTTCTAGAATCACTTCACTTACAAGAAATGGCATGACTGCATTCTTATACTTTTTGATAAATTGGATATACTTATTCATTTTCATATGATCCCATCGTTTTTTTCGTTGAATACGAGGTTTTAATAAAAGTCCACGTTTGTATTGATTGAGAAAGGTCTCAATCGACCATTGTACGGTAGTAGACATTGTTTATTGAATTATCCATAAGACAGATTAGATCTATCAATTTTATAATTTCATACAACTAGTTCGGTTTTTTTAACAATGGAGTCCCAGTCCGGTCTTAGAAATTTTTTGAACGTGATATACATACAAATAATGTGGTATCCAAGTAGAATATGAAGTTTAAGGAAGCTGTCGAACGGGCTGTGGATATGTTTGAAAATGATAAGGAGTTCTTGGAACGAATTATAATAGAGGACCCGACAATGGTCAAACACCTTCCTATTTTAAAGGAAATCAATAGGTTGGGTTTTTTAACAACCGAGTCCCAGGCTGGTCTGAGAAGAAAGGGAAAGGATTATGAAATACACGAGAAGGCATATGTGTGTGGATTTATGCAGGAGAAGGAGGCTGAGGAATTTATCAAGAAGATGGGGCTTCACACGGATAAGAATGCTATCTTTGTGCCAACTTGCTGTGATGATGTAATCATTCCGCGCAATCTAGATATTCCTTTAACAATAACCAAAAAGAACGGAAAGATAAGTGTGGATACGCATATGTCAATGGCAATTCCTCAGAGTGCAGAGAATAGTTTCAGAAAGTGGGTGAAATTGAATAAGACGGAAAAGGCAGTATATATGTATTGCTGGGATTCAGAATGGAACAGGCTGGCATCTGGTAAGAATGGTCTCTTTCGCGATGTTATACGATGTCTGTAGGCTCTATACAAAAATTTGAATTACTTGCAGCAATTACATCTTCAATTGAATTTGAATAAATCTATTATACATTGTAGAATAGGTTTATCTTATTTTTTTACTTTAGCACATACCATTTGCCTTGGGAGCTCCAACGCAGCAAGAGGCATCCTTTGCAGGCTTGGATCCAGGAGCCGCGCAGGGGAGCTTTGGTGCATCCTCAAACAGTTCATACTGATGAGCAAGATTCATGAGCGGCTTGTGGGCAAGGTGGAATACAACGGCAAAGAGTACCGCATGAGTAGCAGCTACAACAAGCTTTCCCTTTCCGGAAGGAAGTGACACCAATACACCAGGAGTAAGTACAAAGAATAACGCAGCAATGGCGAGACTCATGAGTGGAAAGAACATTTTATACTGAGGACAGAGAAATTTATAAAAGATTCAACATAAGTTGTACCGAATGATATTGTCCTTCAGGAAGGGTTGCTTTTAATAACGTTTCATATGCTTTTTTCAATACACGATATTTCTTTTCCAGTTCTCGGTGTTCTTCCACCAAGGATATAGACCCAGAACTATCGGACTCCAGCTGTTCAATGTCTTCTTCAATGGTTAATGTGGGATGAACATATGATCCTACCGCTTGGGTCGGAGGGGGTTCCACACGGTCCTCTTCCTCTTTTGTGACAACGACAGAATCAACTCCCATTCGTTTGGCAACAATGTCATTTCCATGTTGTTTGTAGGTATGATCAATTAAATCATGTGCTTTGTCACAATACTCGGCTCCTAATTGTTCCACTACTTTGGAATCTTTCAACAGTTTTAAAATGGCAGTTTTTGGTTTGCTAAAGGCTGGTTTGCTTTTTAGTTTGGCTGGAAAGGATTGCATCCATAATAACGGCTCATGAATAATATAGTCAATATACTCTTTTAAAAGTGTTTCTTCTTTATAATCATGGATTCGGTAGGTATCAATGAAATAGCGATAATGGTCGCTCACCCCGTCTTCTGCCAATCGTTTTTGTGCCTCTAACAGATTCATTTTATATGTAAGAGGTATTTATTAGTTTAGATTCTTTTTTCAAGCTCTGCAAGTTTTGCTTTTAAGTCGCGAATCTCGGCAATGGCAGTCACCACCAGTTTTGCATAATCCACCATTTGAGTTCCATTGGGGTGTACACTCACCGCTTCCGGTACACATGTTTTTACATCCGTTGCTAAAAATCCAATGTCCTTCACACCAGAGTCCTTCCAAGTGAATCGGATGGGGGTAGGAAGTTCAATCGAGGTATAAGGAGTGATCTCTTTTTTCAACTTTGGATCACTCGGACATACATTTCCTAACGAATAGACATATCCATCACAAAAGACACTACTTGTGGAACATGTAACAGCTGCTCCCATAGAGCTTATATATAAATTGCCATTTTTTATACAATAATTACCTGTAATACTAGAGGTATTTGTACCAGTTGTTCCAGCTACAAAGTTAATGGAATTTACAACTTGAATCGGAGTGGTAGAAAAATTACTAATGGTATTGGTATTGATCTTCTTATTGGTAATATCCACCATACCAAGAATCGCATTGACCTGCGATTGCAATGTTGCAACAGATCCTGCTCCTGTTGCAGAGGTAGTAACATTACTGACAGTAGGTATATTCAATAGATAAGGAGATTGTCCCCAGGTAAGGTTTGCCATTCTAATCTTAGTACGGAAGGGATATTTTGAAAATTACGAACAACCAAGAAGAGGGATTGGGATGTCGAATTTTATGAAACCCAATATGTACGCTTCCTACAACAGTGATACGGATACTGATACGGATTCCGATCTTGATGTAGGAGACGATGACCGTAAAGAACTAACAAAGCCAGTTCAGTTCGGTCTTCCACCAGATACACTTACCTATGTTCCCTATGCCCCTCCTAAATATGAATTAAAAAAACCAACTACCACCACTCCCCCCGATACAGTGACATCTCAGCAAACAAGTGTCATTGTGATCAATAGTAAAGACCGTGATCGTACCGTCTATCCAAATCCCACCTTTTTTACCCTTCGTCTTCCCCGTATCTATCGAAATATCAAGTCCATCAATTTAACGGAGATTTCCATTCTCAATTCGTTTTTTAATTTCAGACCGAGTAAAGGAAATGTAACTCTTCCCTTGATTGAATCAGGGCGATCTACCTTTAGTGTCAACATTCGTCAAGGAACCTATAGCGCAGATTCCCTTGTATCGGAGTTACAAAGTGCACTGAATGTAACTCCTCTTTTTACAAATCTTAGTTTTACTGCCTTTAAAAATCAGTTCAAAGCTTCTGGTAATTTTAATTTGTTGTTCAATCAACCGAATGGACAAATTTTTAACTATCAAACCAATCAATACGATACTGCTACAACGACAAGTCAAATTGTTGCACAATATTTTCAACAGCAAGAAACCTTTGGTATCTCCAATTTTACCAATCAACAATGTGCTGTTGCTTATTACTATCCGTGTATGAAACAAATGATTTTACAAAAAATTCCCTTTGATTTACACACAGAGTATTACACTACGCTTCAACCAGAATCTACCTTATACCCGAATCCATCGGATTACATCTTATTTGGATTTCAAGGGTTAAATGATCGCTATATTACCTTTCTAGCAACGGGGTTTAATAGTGCTCCCAATGTTACCTTGTTTCAAACCTTTCATGATCAAAATACCTTTTTATTTTTTCCAGTGAATCAATATACCTGTCTATATAATAATCAAACGGGTCGTTTCCAGATTACAGCTCCCAACATTAATACCTCCATTAGTACGGATATTTCAAATCAATATAATATCTATCTGAACCAATTGGCATATGATTATGGATTTGATGGTGTAAATGCTCTAACAGTGAGTTTAAATTCCAATACCTTATTGAAACAAGTTCGTTTAGAATTTTATAACTTTATTCAAAAACAATTTTCAGATTCATTTGGAATTAACTTTGGAACATACACTGCAGATTTCTATGTAGATACAAATAATGAGATTGAGTTATATAATACAAAAAATAGGTTGGGATGGATTACAGATTCCAACTTTATTCCAGATTTTTTAATCAGTACGTTTCCACTGAAATTACCAGATGTACCCGTCTATTGGCCAAATTTGCAATTTAAATCTTCCACAATTACGGATGCAAATTTAAGTACCGCTACTTTTTATTCCACATTAGGATTGGGTACAAATCTGGACACAAATGGATATCTTCAATTTTCCAATGCATCAGAACACCAGAATGGATATTTTGATATACCCTTTAATATTGCTCCCACCAATTATGCCCGTCTTCTTTTTAAAAGCAAGATGCGACAAACAATTGAACTAATGACGATTCCACGCGACATTAATAATCGTACAAGCACCAATGCAGAAATTTACAAGTTTGGGTCGACTATTACGGAAACACCCTTTCTATTTTCAACGGCTGAAACCATTTTAATTGATCCTTACACAAATCCAAACTTTCAATTATATTCCATGCGTCATGTACTTTTTAAAACTCCTGATTATATGCGATTTAATGGAAACCAATGGTTAACCTATGTGAATCAAGTCGCACCGTTTTACATTCCAACTCCACCTTCCATTAATGATATCGAAATAACATCCTTTCAACCCTATATCTTGTTTCAAGTAATTGCGGATGAAATGATTGTTATGCCAAATGCAACGTTTGATATTGATATTTATGTAGAAACACAAGATGGATCTGGATTTCCAGTGGATATTACGCTCTCCTGGTATCGCGATCGATCTGCCTTTATGGCAGACGTGAATGAATTGTATAATGGAACCTATGCCCAGAATCCTTATTATTATTTTGTAAATGAAACATTTCCAGCCGGAACCACCTCTGCTACAATTACATGTAAGACAATTAGTAAGGAAACAAGTTATTTGCTGGTAACAACAGCTAGTAATACACTTCCAGGATCAGTTCCCTTACGAATCTTTGCTGTTAATACCGATTATTTATCCCTTGCAGCAGTAACTCCTGCCTTACCCATTGATTATCGAAAATTACCGTATAGTATGGATGCTATGGAAACAGTAAATCCCATGGATGCTCAATTTCAAGATCCTCTTACTTCGATTTTTAGTACGGCAACCGATTTCTTTCAACTTGGATATAATAATTCCAATATATCAAATAATTTAATGGATTGGTTCATTCATGGAAATAATCAAACCCATTATGATCCGAATAACATTGAAAGCTTTTCCACCACAACATTTAATGGACTTCGCTATGTCTTTCAAGATCCAAGCGGAGCGTCGGCAACTCCTGCTCCTGAAACCACAAGTTGGAGTCTGTTTTTTCCAACAGGGACTAGCAATACAATAAACGATACATATACAACATCCAATTATGATACATCTAGTTTCACAATTGCAAATGGAACAAGCAATGAATTTACTCTTACAAATTGGTTTAATTCCGCAACAACAAAAGAATCGATGTGGAAACCATTTCCTAATCAAGATTCCAATTATTTGATTGATTGTTCATCCATTCAAGGAGGTGTGGGAGTTTTTCAAGCCTGTATCAATCCTTCATTTAATTTATTTACAGATATTAGCACCAATTCAGGTGCATATGATTCAAATGGATTGTCAGGAGTCAGCTTCTTCTTACCTCCTGGAGAAGTGGTCAGCATGCAAGAGGTGGTATTAAAGTTTGGATATACTGCTCCTACCTTTACAGATGGGACTGCGACTATTCCAGTGACACGAAATTCACTCTATTCAGTGACTCTTAATTATACCCAATCACCAGAATGGGTCATAAGTACCAATTCCTTATTAAATGATGATTCGGCAGGAAATGCAAATACACCGTATGGAGGAAATTCACAAGGATATAATCGTCCTTGTGTGGCAATCTCTTCTACAGGAGAGATTTATTTCACCTATGAAACAACAGGAACGATTAATGGAGGAACTAAAACAGGACGAGGGGATACCGTTCTTGTAAAATTAAACTCGGATGGAACTCTTGCATGGGCAGTTCAAAATAGTTCCTTTAATGTAGCAACCATTCCTGAACCAAATCTTTGGCCTCAAATAAGTATAAGTCCCTCTGGAAATGTATATTTAACTGTGTATAATCTAGTAAGCTATCCTAATTATTATGTTTGCATCTTTCGCATTAATCCTGCAAATGGAGCGGTTCTTGCAACAGCAACTCCTTGTATTCAGCCGATTGATAATGGATTTATTAATCATATTGTTACAAAAACAGATAGTCATAATAATATTATTCTATTTACATTTTCAAATGCACCTGGAAATCAAGGTTATTTTAGAGCATATAAATATACAAGTGCTCTTACACCAGATCCTACATTTGATTTTACACCTATAAATATTATTGCCTTTAATAATATAAATATATATTTAACGTTTGTAGACATGTGTGTTGATACAGAGGATAATTATATTTTCACATTTTCTGTAGATTATAACTTATATCATCCGTTAACAGGAACCTATGATATTATTGTTATAAAAACCGATTCAGATGGAACAATCATATGGTCCATTCAAGATCCCGCGATGAATACAGTTGGAAATAATCAAAATCCATGTGTTACAACGGATTCTATGAATAATATCTATGTTGGATACAGTATTACAGGATCTGTAACGTATAAAAATGCTATTGCAAAACTAGATCCAGATGGGAATGTTCTCTGGTTCAAAAATGATAATACGATTGGAACAACTGAATCGGATGATTATATGCAACTTCGTACAGCAAGTGATAATACTATTCTTGGAGTATTTAACACAAGAGGAATATATAATAATGCAAGTCCATATTCATTTCAACCCAATCTTGGTATATTTCGCATGAATACAGATGGACGTGTATTATGGACAAGTCAAAATCAGGCATTGAATGTAAGTGGTATCAATGTGAATTTAATTCCTGCCATTGCAGTTGATTCAGATTATGTATATTGCCTTTCTATGATTGATAGTTCTGGAGGATATGGATCCGCTTATATGAACTTTTTTAAATTACAATTTAATTACACATTTTTACTGTCTGTAAGTCTTGCAGTACCCAACTCCTTCTACACAGTTCAATCCTGCGATCCAGATGTACAAACAGAGTTTGCTTCTTGGGATGATTGGTACCTTCCCAATCGTCAAAATCTTCGTATTGGGGTCTTTCCTACGGCACAAATCTCTTCCATTGCAATGAATTCCTTGGTGATTGAAAGTTCCATTTGTACACTGTCCCTGAATAAGATTGCTCAAGTAAATAACTTTACCTATACAAACACATCCATTCGACGACGACAGCCTGACTGGGGAACCTATTATACATATACTGTGAATCCAGAACGTACATTATGGGCACCTAGCACTACAACGATGACAGGAACTGCTACAAATTGGGTGTCTACCATTGTAGATGCTGATTTGGTTCCTACTTACTACAGTTGCTTAACATCCAATGAAGGATATTTTGAAACAGCACCAAATATTAAGAATTATAATGGATTAGAACGCAATTACGGATTGGCACCCAGTGTTGGATTTACGGTATCAACAGCCTATTCTACCATTTCCAACTGGGTCTCAGATATCCCAAACAGTTATACCATGGTCCCCTTTTATTGGAGTACAAATACATGGAAAGTAGGAAGTTGGTTCGGTCTCACCTTTACAACAGATCCTCAACTTCCCTCCGCTTCCACACTTGGAGCATCGCCCTATTACGGTCCCCCTGGGTTCATGGGGTGGACAACACGTATTAGTAGTGTATCAAGTTTTTTTACCTTAGCATCGACGGGTATGAGTTCCTTCAATGCCGTTTATTGGAACGCCAAAATTGCCTTCAATCAAATGAATAATGGATATGAACCGCGTGATGATCTTACTGCCTTTGGAGGAGGAGCAGGAATTTCAGGAGAGTTACAAGACACCCGTATATTCTTTTATCAAAATTTGAGTACAGGAACGGATCTTGCAGATATATATATATCCACTACAAATCAATATGTATATGCAGCAGAAAAAGCTACAAACTATAAAGCCAGAGATGATAACAGTGGATATAACTATCTATCCTTCTTACCCAATCTTACCGTTCGATCAAGTCTCGAAGCCTCCACATGTCAATATGCCGTTCATGTGCGGGGGCAAGTCCCCACCGTTCAGTTTACAACAGGGTTACGAGTGATTGGCAAGAATTATACGGATTTTGGAACAGTGCAACTAGACGAACTTCTTACAGAAATTCAACAATTAAATGGATATGTTCCTATTGGACCAAATGCAGCCTATTCCTTTCTCACCTCCAATACTGCAACAATCAATCAATCCACTTATACTTATCAAAACTTATTAAATAGAAATAATTCAATTCGATACAATTCAAGTATTGGGCGTTATTTCAGCTTTGATTATGCGGATTCACTGATTACCTTTGATCGTCAGTTTTCGGTGGGAACCGCAACCTATGGTACAAATGCTGCAGCATCTTATCCTGGTGTGACCTTCTCCTTCTACAATTTTTCAACTGCCTTATCTAGTTACATTGGATTTTTTAATGCCAACTTTACAAATTTTTCAACCATTATTGGAATTTATGGAGAAGCAAATAGTCGGTTACAAGCCTATATTTCCACATCTTACAATGGGATTTTACCACCTCAGTTTATTACGCGATCTCGTTATACAGATCCCTTAACCTTTTCCTTACCCTTTAGTACTACATTAGTAACACCTTATACGACTGCAATAGATGAATGGGGATTGGGATGGAATTTAGGGTTTGCCAAAACGGATACACCGTATGCAGTAAGTCAAACCAGTGAAACCTTTATTCGCATTGTTGCAGATTACCTTTATTTACAATTAAATGAATCATATAATATGAATGGGATTAGTGTAACAGAACCTGAAAATTTATCCTTGACACGCGATGCCATGGGGCAGAACCAGCGATACTTTGCCAAGATCTTGTTGAATGATTTTGGATCGATTTCGCGAACAGCAGTCCAGATGCCAAAAGAGTTCAGTCCCGCTACCAATAAGTTTGATACCTTTAGTTTTCAATTGGTGGATAAAATGGGTCAACCGGTCGTAAATACGGATTGTGACAGTGATTTAACCTTACAGATTGTGGAAGAACGTGTGGATTTGAAGATAGATACACATCCTGCACAAAATGTGATACGATAAAAATAAATTCTAATACTAGAAACAAATGAATATTCTGTTAAAAGCAAAATATAGTTTTTACAGTGCCTTGGTCTTTTTTCTAGTTGCCAATCCCGAAACCTACAAAGTGATTCAATCCTTTGTAGGAGGGTGGGTGACAGTCGCAGGTCCTGGTGGTTGTCCGACCCCTATTGGTATTTTCTTGCACACCTGTCTCTTTTTCCTTGTGATGTTGGCACTGATGATGTTTCCACGCGATTAAATAGAATTAGATACTACTATTAGAAATATGCATTTCTAATAGTAGGGATGGCACCAGAAGGACCGGTAAAAGGGGTTGCAACACGTCCTAGAAAGGTTCCACACGAACATATATCTAAGACAAAACGACGCCCGCGACGCTATTTTAGTGGATTAAGCAAAACAAAACGTATCAAGCGACTCAAAGAGATTGAGACGCGAGAAGTAAAACATTGGAAGACTCCAAGTGCTTACAAACCCTTTTCTACTGATAAAGGTGTGAAAACAAAAACAAGCAAATACATGTTGAAATTGCAAAAGCTAATGGCTCCACGCGATCCAGAGGAATACAAAACCTTTGAACAAAAGGAAGAGATTACAGGAGTTCCTGCTCATTTACTGAAAGAATGTTATAATCGCGGCATGGCTGCTTGGAGGACAGGTCATCGACCCGGTGCCACCGAACAACAATGGGGCTATGCCCGTGTTGCCTCCCTCTTAGTCTGTGGAAAAACTCATTACAGTGCCGATGCTGATTTAGTCCGTAAAGCAAAAGAAGAATCTGCCAAGGCAAAGGAATGGTGGAGCAAGTGTTAAAAAATTGAATCTATTTTTCATTAAATAAAATGAATGTATACTTTCTCAAAAATGTCCACAAATAGTTCTGCTTCTAGTCCTCCGAAAGATAATCTGGCACCAGCCGGTCACTATCATCGACAGACTCCTAGTTACAGTCCTTTTGCATGCGGTGCACTTACTATGTTTATAAAGGATGGTGAGCTCATATGCAGCTATTCCAGCTGTTCAGCTTGCCCCGATCCGTGCAGGAAACCTTTGAAAGATCTTTCATCCATTCGGATCACAGCTCTTGCTGTTCCGAAACGGTCTCATTGGAAGATCACTGTTATGATAAATGATGTACTTTTCACAGAGTTTACGGATTCTGTGAAAGGTCTTCATGAGTTCAATTGGTTTCCAGAATCCTTTGCGTCAATGCATACAGTATTGAAAGATCTTGGCGGATCTCTTACAAGGACGGATGAAGAAGATCTAAGTGATTCCTTGTATTGGGCATCTTCTACAGTCATTTGGAACAAGTAAGTCTGACAGTTTTTTAACATATATCCAACAATGCCATCCCTGTTCGAAGCAATCCGCGTGCTGTTTCTCCCAGTCCTTTTACCATTGCCCACGAATCCCCAGGACGAATCCAATATAATTTCCAAGATCCATCACATGTACTTGCCATAAGAGATACCTTTGATTCAATCGCAGCTGTAATAGCAGCTGCTATTGTTTCTTCATTTACACTATATCGAAGTGCATAAAGCGTTTCTTTTCGAGCCGAGACAGAAAATCCATCCGACCAAATCACAGCATGAGGATGTCCAAAGACACCCACAGGAGCTCCCTGTTTTGCAAGATATACTTTGGTGACAGAGGAAAGAGTTTCTAAAAATTCAGTAAAGGCAAAAGGAGGTAAGGGCGCATCTACATCAACAACAAGCGTGACAGGTCCTCCTGCTGCTTTGAGTACCGTTGCTAAGATCGACCATTCGCGGGAACTAGACGGGCTCCAAATGGAACTCCAAGAACTGCCATCTCGCACCATACGATGTGTACGAGGTGTTTTTCCACATAATAAGACAGTCATTCCGTCTGGAAGACATTCCCATGGAACCCATGCCTCTTCTTCCCGTTCCACAAAGATGACCACTGTTTTTCCATGAAAGGAACCACTAAATCCTTCTAATTCCATCCTAGTATTTCATACGATCCATGTAGGAGACAATGAACGCGATAAAACCTGTCGGAGCCATGATTGCAATTGCAACATGTTTGGATATGCTTTGGTTAACCTTCCGAAATTCATACCATGAAGCCTTGTTTCGATCGATTCAACAAGCTCCCTTAACAATTCGAATCCTTCCTGCCATTGGTATTTATCTATTACTCCCGATCGCCCTTTATCTAGGAGCCGTTCAACCTGCTCTATCTGTATTAGACGGAGCGCGACGTGGTGCAATTGTCGGAGCAATCCTTTATGCTTTTTATGATCTTACCAATTATGCCACACTAAAGAAATGGACGTTAGAAATGGCAGTGACAGATACACTATGGGGAACCACTTTATCCGCCGTTGTAGCAGGTGTCGGTGTATATTTTAAAAAATGATGATATAAATACTCTTTGATATAGTTAATATAACTATGTCGAAAACAGCCAATATTGGATCGTTCTTTGGAAAAGGAACCAATTCTTCCACTATTGCAACTCTTCCTCCCGTATCTGTGTCATCCTCTACAGCAAAAGTATCTTCTTCAGATCCTGTATTTGAGGACTATACGCCGCGTGAAAAACAGGCGCATCAATTGGCGAAAGAAATGTTGGGAACAAGTTATGATCCACTCCGAACAAATCGATATATAAAGTCTCTTAAGAAGTAGAGATGGATCAATCTTGTATGGATCAAATTGAACCTCAAATACGATCGCATGTAACACAATTTTTACAACGGAACTATCCTGGTTATAATATAGATTCTATTACAATTGAAGAATCAAATAATGATTCGTTTCATATTCATGTAGAAAATGAACAAGGAATTCCTGTTCGTATCACGGATTTAAAACCCTTACATGTTACATGTGATAGGGAAACCTATGTTGTTAATTTTTCAGGATCGAATCAATTGAATAATCAATCGAATAATAATCAAAACAATTATAATAATCAGTATCGAGGAGGACGGCGAAGACGTTCTTCCCGCCGAGTACGACGATCGGTTCGTAGACGAAGAAATACTCGCCGTTCGCGCGTCTAAAAGTGACGACCCTTTTTTAAATAGGGTGACTGGATAGAAGTATGTCCAAATTAGTGATTGTAGAATCGCCTGCCAAATGCAGCAAGATTGCTGGTTATTTGGGAGACGGATGGAATGTGATGGCGTCCATGGGACACATACGAGGATTAGACGAATCGTTGGAAGCATTAAAGATTGGAACCTGGGATCCTACCTATGTGGATCTTCCTGCTAAGAAAGAAACGATTCATAAACTGAAAGCAGCAGCTCGAAAAGCTACTGAAGTCTGGATTGCAACGGACGATGATCGAGAAGGGGAAGGCATTGCGTGGCATGTTTGCACCGTTTTAGGACTTCCTGTAGCGACTACAAAACGAATTGTCTTTCATGAAATTACAAAGACAGCTATTTTGGCAGCAGCAGCAGCTCCTACTACGATCAATCTTCCAAAATTTTATTCCCAACAAACACGGTCCATGTTAGATATGTTGATTGGATTTACTATTTCGAAGGTGCTATGGACACGTGTACCCAGTGCCAAATCGGCAGGACGGTGTCAAACCCCTGCCCTTCGCCTGGTCTTAGACCGAGATCAAGAAGTGGAATCCCATACTGCGACCTCGTCGTGGCAGTTACAAGGAACCTTTGAACCTCATGTACAACCGGCAGTCCCTCTTCCTCCTCTGGAAGGAACGGCAAAAGAAGCCCTTCCTACCCGTGAAACCAGTCTTGCTATTCTAACCAAGGTACATACAAATCGAAATGTATTGATCAAAGATGTAACTGAAAAAGTCTCTATTAGTAATGCTCCACGACCATTGATTACATCCACCTTACAACAAGAAGCGTCGTCCCTTTACGGATTTAGCCCGAAACAGACAATGTCTGCTGCGCAAAAACTGTATGAAGGAGGGCATATTACGTATATGCGAACCGATCATGCAGTATTATCACGGGAAGCCGTACTTGCTTTGCGTCATCAAATTAAAACACGCTTTGGGGACGAGTATCAAGGTGCCTTTGGGCAGTCGATGGGAGGAGCAGCAGCAGGTGCGCAAGCTGCCCATGAAGCCATTCGACCGACCCATGCCGAAAATCAAACTGTGGAGGCTGATTCAGTGGGGTCCAGAGTGTATCAACTAATTTGGAGACGAGCGATGCAATCGCAAATGGCAGCCTGTAAAACGGATGTTCGCACCTATACACTTCAATTTGAAGCGGAACCAGATCGTGTTTGGACAGTGGAACAATCCAAAATTCAATTTGCTGGTTGGAAACTATTAGAACCCAGTAAGGAGGATGTGAAAGAGTCTGTGCATTGGACGGCATGGAATGCCTTTGCAAAAGCAGGGACCAAGTTGCGTTGGACAAGCTTAGCAGGTCATGAACGATTTACGAAACCATCTCCTCGTTATACGGAAGCATCCCTTGTAAGAGAGTTAGAGCGAAAGGGAATTGGACGTCCATCTACCTTTGCATCCTTAATTGCCACCTTACAAGAGCGTGAATATGTGGAAAAGACAAATGTGGAAGGAAAAGAACAAGAAACACATCATTTACTTATTCCTACTCCTAGTACATGGCCTCCAAAAGAAGAGGTCATCAAACATACAGTGGGAGCGGAGAAGAACAAATTACGTGTCACACCCATTGGACGCTCTGCCATTGAATTTCTTGCCAAAGAATTCAATGATTTATTCTCCTATGATTATACGGCAAAGATGGAAACAGATTTGGATCGTATTGCAAGTGGTGAAAAAGAATGGAAATCGTTATTGCAAGAAAGTTGGGATTCCTATAAAACACGGTATGAAGCCTTTACAGGAAAAGAAGCACGTGCTGCCAATAAAGCATCCTTATCCAGAATCTTGTCTCCGACTGTGCAAGTAGCGCATACACATAAAGGACCATTGATTGTATGTCCTCCCCCTGAAGGATCCTCCAAAGAGGTGAAGCCTATGTATGCCCCTTTACCCACAGGTACTACCTTTGAAACAATTACACTTGCCCAGGCAGAAGCCGCGTTAGAAACAGCCAAACAAGCAAAAGAGGGGATTCAACTTGGCATGTGGGAAGGTGCGCCTATCTTAAAAAAGAAGGGACCGTATGGACTGTATGTTAGTTGGACCAAAGATGATGTGAAACTTCAAGTTCCCATCAAAGCGGCGGACTCCTTGGAAGCAATAGAAGCAAAGCTTCTAGCAAAGCGTTCGGATGAAACATACAAAATAGGAGATTTTACGATCAAAAAGGGTCCCTTTGGGTATTATTGTTTCAATCATACATTAAAGAAAGCGATCTTTGTAAAGTGGCCGGCGGATACGGATATTAAAACAGCGACCGCTGAACAAGTCAGTACTATTTATTCAGCAGGAGTTGCTGCCAAACGAAGTGGAGGATGGAAAGGAAAACGTGGAGGGAAGAAATAGACCGCTTACAATAGAGTGAATGAACTTTACACCAACACGTGCGACGCTATCTTCCACGGTAGATCCAGGAAAGGCAGTTCCACTCGTCTACACGGCTACAGGGGGTGCAAGAACATCCTCCTTGCCAGATATTTCTAACTGGCGCGATCCTACCCTTTTTGCTACGATTATTATTTCCGTCTTGATTGTGGATACGATTGTGCTATTTTTTACGCGATACTTTCCCGATACTTTAGGAAAACCCCTCAACCAGTGGTATGATCAATTCCAACTCAGTGCGGTGATCTCCGATGTAGGAATCATAGTTATTGGCTTTGTCTTGGCACAACTTCTCTACACCTATTTCTTTGCACCAACTCATGGATGGAATGTCTGGATCTTTTTAGCCTTATTGGTAGGAGTTCAAGTCCTTCATGATCTCTTTTTCTATTTTGCAGTCATTCAACCCATTCCGAAAGGTCATAATGAAATGATGGATACGATGAAAGCCTATTCCAAGGGAGCTGGACCTATGATCTTGGTAGGAGATGCGCTTCTAATGTTAGCCAGTGCAGCCATGACAATGGCATTAAAAGATCAATCCATCCAAACCCTGATGTTTGCAGGATTGGGCGTCGCTTACACCATTCCCTATATCTTAACGACTCGATGGGAGACCAATTCTGCCAAGAAACCAAAGAAGGAAGAGGAGAAGGAACCTCCTCCGACTCCCTTGCTAAAACAGGAAGTGCAGTCGCAGCAACCACCAGTTCAGCAAGTACGACAACAGTCTCACGAACAGCAGATGGATCATCGTGATATGAGTTTTGGAAATGAACAAGCTGCCTTCCGTACGGGAATGCCGCCTCCTCCCTTTGCCCAGGATATGCCATCCGAGCCCATTCCTAGCAACTTTTATTACTAATCAGACTAAAATTGATATACGTTTCATTGTCTAAGATTCATTTCATGAAGATTAGAAAATGGGGTGTGCTGTGTCCAGTCCGCTTTCCCCGATTGTGATTTCCTTGGATGGAAACACTCCCATTTCCCCGATCGTGATTTCCTTGGATGGAAACATTGGAGCGGGGAAAAGTACCTTGATTGCTGCTTTACAAATGGCAGCGCCTGAATTAACCGTGTTACAAGAACCGGTAGGAGATTGGTTAACCCTCAAGAATGAAACGGGTGAATCTCTTCTATCCTTATTCTACAAGGACACACCACGATGGGCATATACCTTTCAGAATTGTGCCATTCTTACCCGATTATTAGCAACACAACATGCGTTGGAGGCGTATAAACCTCAACCAGGCAAGCGTCCTATTTTCATTACAGAGCGATCGGTGTTAACCGATCGCTATGTGTTTGCGGAAATGATGCGCAAGGAAGGAAAGATGAGTTCATTAGAATGGGATTTATACATGAAATGGTTTGATGCCTTTGCTACAAAGATTCCAGTCAAAGGAATTATACATATTACAACAAGTCCCAGTCTTTCCAAACATCGAATTGTACAACGTGGACGATTAGGAGAGGAATCTATTTCAGTCGAATATTTAACCAACTTGGATCAACAGCACAAGGAGTGGATTCAATCAACCCCACTTCCTACTCTGTCTCTTTCCACTGAAACATCCTTGGAAATAAATGTGGAACAGATTCGTACCTTTTGCAAGCAATTTTACGAATAAAATTGATATATAGATATGTTTTAGAATTATATTTACAAGTTCAGATTGTGTATAGGATATTATATATGCCATACATAGTCAAAAAAAATAAACCTACTATAAAAGAATATAAAGGTTATACGTATGAACTTCCCAATAATGAATACACATGGATTTCCGATGATTGGTATGATACACAGGCTACAAGAAAAGAACGCGAATTAGTTGATACATATGTCCAGTTGATAGATGACTCTGTAAAATATATTACAGATAAAACTACACGTAAAAAATTAATACTGAAATTAATTCCCTTCGAAAAAATGCCGACACGTGAATTTCGACATCAGATTATAGATCGATATTATAAACTAGTTCTAAGTCGATGTTCGAAATAGAATGTTATCCAATTCATTTTTTGGTTATTAAGATTTAATTGCTCCGCAATTAAATCTTTGTTCTTGTTAGAATGTCACCAATAAGACGATATGCGAAGCATATCGTCTTATTGGTTCGTATTCTAATCTTAGGAGAGAATAATCTCAACGAGATTATTCTCTCCTAAGATTAGAATGTCGTTTGAAAAAGAGTTGCGTAGCAACTCTTTTTCAAACTCAGAATCTAATAAGGGGCACGATAAATCGCTCCGCGATTTATCGCACCCCTTATTAGAATGTCAGGCGAAATTTTAACCGTGAGCCCCAGTCTTCCCGTTCCTCCAGGAACCACCTCAAATGATGCATCCAATCCAAAATCAACCATTAAAGGGTTACGTATGACAACTGCACAATCAAATGCAGACGCTCAATATGATCCTCCTCCCAAACGAGAAGGGTTTCAATCCTATACTACATATCACAGATCCATACTCTATTTTCTCATGGTATTTGTATTACTTTATTTTGTATGTAGGAAGTGTACATTTTATACATTTATATTATTTGGTGTAGGCATTGCGTTAATCTATTTAGAAAGAAACTTAAATCGGACAGTATAGAGAAATCCGGCTTCAGATACTTGAAAGGTCATACGTTCTAGATGTTGTTCTTTTAAATATCGATTATTTTTAATATGAAGAACTGGTGGAAGATTTGTTTTTTCGATCAACAAATCAATTCCAAAGGATGCAAAATAGGACATACATTTTACAATTGATTCTTCTGTAATTGCCGACATATGAATGGGAGGGGTATACATTGTTTTAAGTCCTTCTGTAAAAATAAGGAGAAGGACTTCAAATAAGGCAGGAACATCTCCTCCTGTATCAAATTCGAGTTGAACCGTGTGGGGAGGGTTTGGTGCTGTTGAAAAAAGAGTTCTTGCGAACTCTTGTGGGGTACTCATATTTATATAGTGTATTTTTCTTAATGTTTAGACCGTGCTCTTATCAAAAGGGGTCAGTAAACGATCTGAGAAAGTTTTTAATGCCTTTTCCTGTTTAAAGTCGAGTTGAAGAATTGTAGAGGTAATATAAGTAGGAGTAAATCGCTCCTTTGTTAGAATCTTGGACATATTCTCAAGAACAAATTGTTGGATCACTTGAATCAGTGCAATCTCACGAAGAATCTGTTCAGAAGGAACCTCACCAGGAGATAGACCAAACTGAAGATTCAGATTCGAAGATGCATCATCGGATCCAATATTGGATGAGATGATCCGAACTGCCCTGCTTGTGGCGTAGCCTAAATGCAAGGTTGTAAATTGCTCGGCTTTCTTGCCAAAGTAATCATTCAGATGATGCTTGAAGAAGTCAGGGATGAACAACTGAATCAGTTTGCGGACAGTAAAGTCGCGGTTTTCTGTTTCAGGATTATATGGTTTAGGCCAACTTGTCGTATTCTTCAACCAACTTACGTAGGTAAAAGAGTCCATCTTGTGAATAAATTCGGCGAGTCCTTCTGTGTTGAAGGAGGGGAATCTTGCACCAAAGATGGCTTTATGAAGATAGGCGACAGGCTTTGCTTGAATAATTAATTTTGTATCACTTTTGGTAGGTATAAAGGATGATTCAAATGCAGTTTTTGCATTTGATATTATTTTATTATATTGTTCTTCGTCATCGGCATAAACTACATCTCCCCATTTCTCATTGGTTGTAGAAATAGTTAGAGAGGGAGCAGTTGCAGCTGCACTATTAGTAGTAGCAACTACACTAGCAGCTGCACTATTAGTAGTAGCAGCAGCAATTGAAACAGATATGGGCTTCTTTTCTGCGTTACGTCGAACGACATTCGCAAACAATTCATCTAACTTTACTGCTCCCGCATGTACGGTTGCAGCAACTTCTGTCGATACTGTAGATAATGATTCAGAGGATGTCTTTACAGACGCAGCTTGTGCAGATCCTTCAGACAATGATTCCGTAGATGCAATAGAAGATGCATCAGATGCCCTTGCACGTGATTCTTCTAGAAATGCCTTTTCTAAGACATTTCCAGAAATTACTTCGATCAAATCCGGCTTTGCCGATTTTGATACGATTCCACGTGATAGTTTCGTAGTGGGGACCTTTACAGACATAGATTCAAATTTTGTAGCCAAAGCTGTTTCTTCAAACATCTTTGCTAGTAGTGACGGATGCATTCCTGCAGCAGCTCCTCGTTCAAGCAATTGCTTCATACTATTTTTAATAGAAAGAATGCACTCCATCTTTGAAAATATGTCTGTAAAGTTGTATATGCAATATATATATTTATAAACACATCTAATCAATTTTTTTCATGATATTATATCCATACATATTGAAAAAAGCATAATGGATGCAACAGTGATAGAACCACCAACGGTTATAGCAAGTCGTGTCTCATTGGATGGTTTAATATTAAGAAAATGTAATACAGGATCTACAACTGTATCTTTTGATCCGGTTAAGATTTGTTCCGCTCGTGTAATAAGGCAGCTTCGAAAATATAAATGCGATAATAAGGTAAGACATGCTGTGCTACAAATAAAGATTCGTAAAGGTCGATTATATGGATATAGAAAAAATATTAAAACCCATGAAATAATTAAGACTGGATGAAATGCACTTAATGCAATTCCATATGCGTTATCTCCACCGGGAATCCAGTAGAATAATACGCGTGCAATTGCAACAATACATTTTACAAGTGTAGATCGTAATTCTTCCATGCCTATAAAAGACATGGATAGTAAATTATTTCAATGCTACGCATTGAAATATGAATTTAATCATCATCTGACCTACAACCAGAGCAGTTTGGATCACGACATACTTGACAAGAAATTTTGTAGTTATTTATAAACTTAATAATCTCATTATTCTTGATGAGATTATTGATAAGATTATTTATTTTGAAAAGAATGTTCGAATTCATTTTAAGAATTTAGTTTGTTATACGAGATATTCTAAAATAAATTCTATATTTCATTTTTTTTAGTAAGATCGCTTAAAGTATCTTATCCTTGAATATATAAAGAATGTCTTCTACCATACGAATTCAACGCGAATTAGCGGATTTAACAAAAGATCCTCCTTCAAATTGTACAGCAGGTCCCGTTCATTCTGCAGATATGTTTAAATGGGAGGGAATTATTTTTGGACCAAGTGATAGTCCTTATACAGGGGGAGTCTTCAAACTTATGATTCATTTTGGAGCGGATTATCCCTTCAAACCTCCTCATATTCAATTTACAACCAAGATTTATCATCCAAATATTAATGGAGCGGGAGCCATTTGTTTGGATATCTTAAAAAGTCAATGGAGTCCAGCCCTTACGATCAGTAAGGTGCTATTATCCATTTCAAGTCTTTTATGTGAACCAAATCCAGATGATCCGTTAGTACCAGATATAGCACATCAATATCGTCACAATCGCGCTCTCTATGATGAGACAGCTAGACAATGGACAATGAAATATGCATCTGAATAATTAGTCATCTGTTACCTTGGGAGCAATATAACTTACATAGGAAGAATGCTCACTTATTTGAAATTTGAATCGAATTGGTTTATCTTTTTCGAAAGAAATATATATTGTTGGCGAAAGATCTGCTGCTGCACTGACTGTTGCATGAACTAATTTCAAGGAATATGTTTGTTGAACAAGATCTCCAGACATAGCAATCTCGCGATCCTCAGTGGGTTCAAATAGACAGCTTCCTTTCATATCTCCATTTACTTCTATACGTATCCCGTCTTCTTTTGCTTCTAGAATTATATTCTCTGAATTTAATTTATGAAAATGTTTGATGCATCCAACAAAGTCAGATGTACTCATTGTAATATCGACTGCAAGATCCATTTCTGGAATATCTACAGAATCGATTTCCAAATCAAGCATAGGAAGATCAAAGGTTCGTTTCATTGTTTTTACATTTAATTCAACTTTGATTGTATCTTCTAAGACAGTCACAATACATTCTTCTCCCGAGGAGGTTGTGCGTAAGATTCGATCAAGAAGGGAAAGATTCATCCCAATCATGCGACCTACATCACATTTGTAGGAGGTACAATCGTTCTTTGAAAGAGTATAGGAGACAAGACTGACGCGACTTGGATCCATTCCCGAGATGACTAATTCATTCTTTGTAAAGAGTAAATTTGCGCTGGGAAGAAATTCCACCAAGGCTTTGATAGCATTTCGAAAGGAGAGAACATCCCTTAGATGAAGTTGAATGGTTGACATACTATTTTTAGAGTAGTCCGATCTTTAAGATCAATTCATTTTTTTTAAATGAATAAATAGAAATGTCATCAAAAAACGTAGAGGGGTCCACTGCACTAGTAGGATCCGCAGTAGGATCCGCAATAGGACCACTTGGAGTATTAGCAACAAGAGCATCCAATGCATACAAATTAGAGGGAAGAAATAAGATTGATCCTTCTAAATATAGTCGTAGTTTTACAAGAGGTGCTGCGGCTGGTGCAGCAATCAATCCTATTGCATTTGGAGCTTCTACTACAGGATCTCTTACAAATGCAGCATTGGATTTTGGATCTTATACATCACAGGCTTCACTTGCAGGATTAAATGCAACAAAACAAGCATATAGTACAGTAGCTCCTCGAGTTAAACAGACTACCGCCCAGCTTCTTTCAAGTATAAAGCCACCAAAACACCGCTCTTCTCGTCGTCGCTCTTCTCGTCGTCGCTCTTCTCGTCGTCGCTCTTCTCGTCGTCGCTCTTCTCGTTATTAGATATAAATCTGTATTCTTTTAATATATAAATAAAAAAACTATATATATATTAAAAATGTCTATGGCTGGTCTTATTGCAACAGCGCCGATTGGAAGTGTTGCGGTAGGCTCCGTAAAAGGAGCCTTAAATGCTTCCTCTGGGATTCGTGAAAAAGGATTAGTTGGACCAGACAGATTCAAACCGACAATTGAAAGTACATCAAATCCGTTTAAACTTGGATCGGGTCTTGGACAGATAGGAGTTGCAGCATCTGCACATACAGGTCATGCATTAGGATATACAACAGCGGGTGTAGGAACAAAACTAGAGGGGTATCATTCTTTAGGAACATCCCCTCCGGTACCAGCAGTTTCAGGCTCTGATTCTGATAAAGCTCTTGCAAGTGCAGTTAAGACTGGTTCTCTATTTAGAAAAGCTAAGAATCAATTCAATAAAGCAGGTGAACATCTAGGTGCTATTGCTGAAATAGCGAACAATGAAAATGTTAAAAGTGCAGTTAAAAGTGCAGTTAATACAACTGTAAAAGGTGTAAAAACAGTAAAAAAAGGAAAAGGTCGATCTGTTCGTCGATCTGTTCGTCGATCTTCTCGTCGATCTTCTCGTCGATCTGTTCGCCGTTAAATATATATCTAAACTCATAAACACTCTATACTATAGAGTTCTATGAGTAAATCAAAAAAAATAATTATTCATGTATCCCCTGGGTTTATTCTTCCAACGATCTATCAATCGACCGAAGTATCTCAAGTGGAACAAGCGTTATCCTTGGGAGCCATGTTTGCTGAAACAGTTCCTACTACACTTGCAAAAGCCAAAGATTCTGAATTTGCAGAAGTTTTAAAACAAAAAGAACGAGATGCGGATGCAAAAGAAGCCACTCTAAAAGAGGAACTGACCAAGATTAAATCCACCATGTTGGAGGCACAACGCGAGATTCGACGCTTAGAAACGGAACATGAACAAGCATTGCGTGAGCAAACAACTGCATTAAAACGATCTGCCTTGGAAACGCAACAACGCCTTGTTCAAGATACAAAAGAACAAGTCGTACAACAAGTTCAAAAAGAGTTGATCACCTTGCGAGAACAAAATCATTTATTAGAAGTACGACGAACACAATTAGAAAAAGATCGCACACAAGATTTAGAACGCGAACGCACTTCTATTAAAGAATCGATGCAATTAGTTCTTGCCAACAAACAAGAACAGTTAAGCAAGACGGAGGAAATGATGCAACATTTGCAAGAAGAGTATAAATCATTGAATGATTTTTTACGACGAAAGATTCGACCGACAAGTTCCCAAGAAAAAGGAGCAAGTTATGAAACCATCTTTCGTGAATTATTGGTACGAGCCTATGGAGCCATTCCTAAGTTTACTCTTCATAGCGGAGCACGATCTTCCACTGGTCATGAAGCCGATTTTCTCACAACCTTCTATGATACTTCCATTTTATGGGAAGTAAAAGATTATTCACACAAAGTTCCAACAGGAGAAATTGACAAGTTTTTACGAGATGTACGCGAGAATAAACAGGTTAGTATAGCAGTGATGATTTCACGAACAACCGATATTATTGGAAAAACAATCACAGGAGATAAACATTTTGAATTTGAAGAGGGGATTTTATATGTCTATATCAGTCGCTTTGAATTTTTGGGAGATGCGCATGACCTCCTACAATCATTACGACCGATGTTTGAGGTGTGGAAGGAATTAGGCAAAGATAAGGCAGCTACGACCCATGAAACTATTTTACGCGAATTACAACGATTGGTGGAAGAAGCACAAACACGACGAACCGAGTGGAAGACACATAAGGCACGCTTGTCCGATGCGATGGGATGGATGTCCGAATGTGTTGAAAAAGCGGAAGCCAGTGTCCACTCCTTGCTACGTCGTATTAAAGGAGTGGAATCAACTCTGGAAATTCCTGAGGATTTATTTCGTCCCTTAGATGATGAACGCAGTAAAGAGACCGCAACAGCACTTTTGGCGGTTACAACCCTTACACCCGATCACGAAGTTACAATTCAAGACTTGGCGAAAGCAGTTTCTACTCATCTATCTATTTCCGTTCCCACAGCATCGGATCGTATCAAAGCAATTTTATTACATATGCATACTCCCAAAGGGAAGCCTCATACTACAAAGGGATTTACCTTACGTAGTTAGCTGTTCAATTTCTTTGTATAAAAGTTCAATTTCTAAACAAATGCGAATTGCACGTGCACGTGCTAGCTCTGCTTTTACAACGGCTAATTCCGCTTCTAACTGTTCTATATATGTTTTTACAGAGGGACGTACTGATTTTCCTATTTTTTCAGGAGGAGTCGAAATACGTCGCATATCAGAATTCATGTTTTAATAAAGAATGAATTTAGATGGATAAATATCAATTTTTTATACACCATGAATGGTCAATAGCATATGCATCATTCCCACCCATTGTTTCCATTGTAAAAATCCTGTTCCTCCTATTTCTTTTGCTTTACTAATCACGTCTTTGGTAGATTCAAAGATTGTTTTCAGATCCACACTACCATAGATTTCATGTAGACGGGTTTTATCAAACGAAGGGGAACCTCGAAGCACATTGACAGCTTCATGAAAGGTATAGAACCAATCTACCAACCACTCTTTCAAACTTGTAAGTTTTAAAAGAGGTTGCACAGGATGGGCTTTGAGCCAATCCGTAGCATGCGATTGACAAATAGGACAAGGAAGACTCATCGGGAGTGCTTCTAACAAGCGAATCCATTGCCGTGCTGCATAGGCTAGGGTATGTGGCTTTACAATAACATCCGATCGATCCGCTAATCCATGTAAGAGGGTCCATAGCGGCGGTCCCCAGGTATTTCCTGGCGGCAATGACGGCATTTTCTTGCTGCATTGTTCGCAACTCATTTATCAGGACTATAAATAAAAATAAATGAATCTTACGATACATGTGTCTTATTTAATTGGTTTGACAGTTGATTCATTGTTACATCCTGTACATGTAATATTTCCACAGTGCATGGAAGATCTGGAATATGATTTAAACATGTGTTTTTGCAACAAAGAATCCATAAGGATGTATGTAGGAGGGGGGGAAGATGTTGAATTCCACAATCTTTTAAAATTAATACACGTAGTGTACGTGGAAAGGGAGGAAGAACCTTAATCGGACAATCTGTAATTGTAAGAGAGACCAATCGAGGGGGAAATTCTTTGATTTCATATAATTCATGACAGGATGTAATTTTTAATGATTCGATTATGTCAGGATATATACCAAGGGGGGGAAGAGTTTCAAAGGGTTGTTCAAATATATGAATATCTGTCATAGGATTAATTACATATATCTTTATAGAAGGTTCTTCATCTTTTTTCGAAAATTTTGTATCAGGGGTATTTTCTCGTGGATAGAAAGGAACGCAAAGCGTTCCTTTCTATGTTCGAAAAAAATTGCTAAACACCCTACCATCCGCAAAGCGAATGGTAGGGTGTCCAGAAATTTTGTATCGTGGATACCCCTGAGCGCAAAGCGCTCAGGGGTATCTTCGAAAAAAATTGAAACCACTTTTTCTAAAATAAGAAGATAGTGGAGAGTGCTTACAGCATCCCCTTCGCATTAATTGGTTCTCTGGATTCGTTCCTTTGGACCGCCGCATTATGCACTCTGTAGTCAGAAATGACCCCTGGACGGATCTTCCTCAATGAATGAGGAAGGTTTTTTCAGTTATAAAGATATAAGAAATCTTACACCAAATTCAAACAAACAATATGTGAAACAGATTGCAAACCAGAGTGAATATCCATATAGATAGAATCCACTTACCACAATGGAAAATGCAAGTAGCATTCTTTTTCGCATATAGGCACTTGGTTCATGAGTAAACATGTACCATGCCAAAGGTACCTGTAAAAATTGAAAGGTTTGAATAAAGCGCATGAGTATTTTATATATTATATATAAATGGGCTTTACATATGAAATTGTATACATTGCATCCATTGATGAATCAATCTGTATCCCTCCTGTCTACAAAGGTCTTACTATACCTCCCTATATGTTACCCTTTGTTACAAACAAAGAACGCTGGTCGACTATATTTGCAGAAATTGTATTCGGAGGAGAACTTCCTGAATCAGACTGTAGCCCGGTCAAAGATTTAGTACATAGGCTTCCTTTGTATGATGAGATTGTTGAACAGTTGGTGGATTTAAAAATCACGTGTTGGACACGTGTCACTCATGAAGCCTTTCTGAGTGCATTTCATTTCTTCGCAGATAATGGATTATACATTCGATATCATTGTTAAGCACATGCTTTACGAACGATACCAAAGATCTCTTCAATGGTGAGTCCATCTTTTTTTTCTTTGTAACCATTTACTAATGCTTTCCAAATACTATCTTCCTTGACATCAAACACATTATAGGGGATTTCCGCTGGGCACATCCAATATTCAAGCCCATCTTCTTTATAGACGGGATCTAATCCACCTTCATTTTCATTGAAGAAATAAAACATAATTTTTGGCATCTTTTCTTATCTACATGTGTAGATAGAAAAAGATCAATTTTTATACCGAACAACAGGTGTAGGAAACCCCTGCACTTGGATTTCCTACACATCCAGATGTTATTTGTATATGAGGAGTTTCTAAAAGAGTATCAATTACATATCCAACAGGCTCATATTTACATACATCCGTGGTAAAATAGTAGTTATTGGTTCCTAAATTAGTCGCACAATAATCACACATCCATTGGCATCCTGTACCACTTCCAACACTAAAGGTGATACACTGATTGGACACATTTACTGGATCCGCAGTTACCACTGTAAGAAGTGTAAACAAAACCGCCAACATAATTCTATCGTATATAGAGCATACGTTGTTTAGACAGAATACAAAACAGAATTGCAAGAACAAGCGTGGATGCAAAACATCCAAGTGCGACTTGATTTAATGTTTCAAGAAAGGTGTGATCCATTGCTTAGACAT
>Ga0114976_10000249_pt1 | contig 32863 bp, 11 predicted proteins | sample S_130805_EF_Meta_FD_87319 | JGI IMG/M metagenome (GOLD analysis project Ga0114976, IMG submission 87319) | Freshwater microbial communities from Lake Simoncouche, Canada to study carbon cycling - S_130805_EF_MetaG | ecosystem: Environmental > Aquatic > Freshwater > Lake | place: Lake... | reverse complement strand
TGTCGGAATCCTAGGTAACTTGGCCGTCCAATCAGATGCGATATATTATGGTAACGTGGAGGTCATTCAAAACGTCGGAATCTTAGGAAACTTGTCCGTCCAATCAGATGCGATATATTATGGAAATGTGGATATCATTCAAAATGTTGGAATCTTAGGAAACTTGTCCGTCCAATCAGATGCGATATATTATGGTAACGTGGAGGTCATTCAAAATGTCGGAATCTTAGGAAACTTGTCCGTCCAATCAGATGCGATATATTATGGTAACGTGGATATCATTCAAAATGTCGGAATCTTAGGAAACTTGGCCGTCCAATCAGATGCGATATATTATGGTAACGTGGATATCATTCAAAACGTCGGAATCCTAGGAAACTTGTCCGTCCAATCAGATGCGATATATTATGGTAACGTGGATATCATTCAAAACGTCGGAATCCTAGGAAACTTGGCGGTCCAATCAGACGCAGTATATTATGGCAATGTGGAGGTTGTTCAAAATGTTGGAATCCTAGGTAACTTGGCAGTCCAATCAGACGCAGTATATTATGGCAATGTGGAGGTTGTTCAAAACGTCGGAATCCTAGGAAACTTGGCGGTCCAATCAGATGCGATATATTATGGCAATGTGGAGGTTGTTCAAAATGTTGGAATCCTAGGAAACTTAACCGTCCAATCAGACGCAGTATATTATGGCAATGTGGAGGTTGTTCAAAATGTTGGAATCCTAGGAAACTTGGCGGTCCAATCAGATGCGATATATTATGGAAATGTGGATGTTGTTCAGAACGTCGGAATTGGTGGTAATTTAACTGTTCAGGGAGAGGTTAGTTACTATGGAAATCTATATGTTAGTCAGGATTTATTTGTATCCGGAAATACAAACATATTAGAAGATGTGTTGTTCTTTGGTAATGTTCAAATAAATGATAATACAAACATAGATGATACATTAACTGTAGGAAGAAGTGTTGGTATTGGAACAAATAATCCAAGATTTTCTCTCGACGTTGATGGTAATGTAAATATTCAACATTCAGTATTTATAAACGCTAATTCAATCATATATGGACATTTAGGTATTAACACGAATACACCTGCATATGAAATAGATGTCCATGGTGATGTGAATGTTCAAAATTATTTACACGTGTCATCTAATGTATATATTGGTGGTCATATTATACCAACCGCAAATACAATTACACTAGGAACTCCTGAAAATCCATTCAAATCATTGTATATTTTACCAAATACTCTTCATTTTTCTGATCCCGAATATCCAGAGCAACTTACTGCGTTATCGTATGATACGGATAAGAATTCATTGACATTAACAAGTGATATATATGGAAAGGTTACAATTTCGGCAACTGGACCAACTGGTCCAACTGGACAAACAGGGCCAACCGGACCCACAGGACCAACAGGGCCAACGGGGCCAACAGGACCCACAGGACCAACCGGACCTACTGGACCTACTGGTGAAACAGGACCAACCGGACCCACAGGACCAACCGGACCTACTGGACCTACTGGTGAAACAGGACCAACAGGACCAACCGGACCAACAGGACCAACAGGACCAACAGGACCAACTGGATCAACAGGACCAACCGGAATAACAGGTGATACAGGACCAACCGGACCCACAGGCGAAACGGGACCAACCGGACCCACAGGACCCACAGGCGAAACAGGGCCAACAGGACCCACCGGGCCAACAGGACCCACCGGACCCACAGGACCAACCGGACCCACAGGAATAACAGGTGATACAGGACCTACTGGTCCAACCGGACCCACTGGACCCACTGGACCCACTGGCGAAACCGGACCCACTGGATCTACTGGTCCAACAGGTCCCACTGGTGAAACAGGACCAACAGGACCTACCGGACCCACAGGACCAACTGGAATAACAGGCGATACAGGACCAACAGGACCAACAGGACCTACCGGACCCACAGGACCTACTGGAATAACAGGTGATACAGGACCTACTGGTCCAACCGGACCAACAGCTTCAACCGGACCAACAGGTCCAACTGGTCCAACAGGACCTACTGGCGAAACAGGACCAACTGGACCAACAGGACCTACTGGTGAAACAGGACCAACAGGACCTACAGCTTCAACGGGACCTACAGGGCCAACCGGGCCAACAGGACCAACCGGTATTACAGGTGATACAGGGCCAACCGGGCCAACCGGACCAACCGGACCCACAGGGTCAACCGGTCCAACAGGACCAACAGGACCAACAGGACCAACCGGTCCAACCGCTTCAACTGGTCCAACAGGACCAACAGGACCAACAGGAATAACAGGTGATACCGGACCAACCGGACCAACCGCTTCAACAGGACCTACAGGACCAACCGGACCAACAGGAATAACAGGTGATACCGGTCCAACAGGACCCACTGGTCAAACCGGACCCACAGGACCAACCGGACCCACAGGGTCAACCGGTCCAACAGGCCCAACAGGCCCAACAGGCCCAACAGGCCCAACAGGTCCAACTGCTTCAACCGGACCCACAGGACCTACCGGACCGACAGGACCCACTGGGTCAACAGGGTCAACTGGACCAACAGGAATAACGGGTGATACAGGACCAACAGGACCAACAGGACCAACGGGACCAACAGGACCAACAGGTTCAACGGGTCCAACAGGACCAACAGGACCAACTGGCGAAACAGGACCAACAGGACCAACAGGACCAACAGGACCAACAGGACCAACAGGACCAACTGCTTCAACAGGACCAACAGGTCCAACTGCTTCAACAGGACCAACAGGAATAACAGGTGATACTGGACCCACTGGACCCACTGGTTCAACTGGATCCACGGGACCAACAGGAATAACCGGTGATACTGGTTCAACAGGACCGACAGGACCAACAGGACCAACAGGACCAACAGGACCCACAGGACCAACAGGACCCACAGGACCGACCGGGCCAACAGGTCCAACAGGACCAACAGGACCGACAGGACCAACAGGACCAACAGGACCGACAGGACCAACGGGTCCAACAGGACCAAGTGGTTCAACAGGATCCACAGGAATAACAGGTGATACAGGACCAACAGGACCAACAGGACCCACAGGACCAACAGGACCCACAGGACCCACAGGACCCACTGCTTCAACCGGACCAACTGGACCCACTGGACCCACAGGACCAACAGCTTCAACTGGACCCACAGGACCAACAGGTGATACTGGACAAACAGGACCTACTGGACCCACTGGACCCACCGGACCAACAGGACCAACCGCTTCAACTGGACCCACCGGACCTACAGGTGAAACAGGTCAAACGGGACCAACAGGCCCAACCGGTCCAACAGGACCAACAGGACCAACAGGACCCACAGGAATCACCGGTGATACAGGGTCAACAGGACCAACAGGGCCAACAGGACCTACGGGTCCAACAGGACCAACTGGCGAAACAGGGCCAACAGGGCCAACAGGACCAACAGGACCAACAGGACCAACAGGGCCAACAGGACCCACAGGACCCACAGGACCCACAGGACCCACAGGACCTACAGGAATGACTGGTGATACAGGGTCAACAGGGCCCACAGGACCGACCGGACCCACAGGACCCACAGGGCCCACAGGACCAACCGGACCCACAGGACCCACAGGACCGATTGGAACAGGACCAACTGGTTGTAGTGGAGCAACTGGTCCTACAGGTATAAGAGGACCTGCAGGAAAAGACGGTGTATCAGGTGGTTTAATTTTATTTATGGTTCCAGATTTATCATATAATGGTGTTTCTGATTTATCTGGTCAGTTACAAGAAGTACCAGATTTTGATGACGGATATGTATTACAAAATACTTTGGTTAGTAGTGATAATACAGCACATTTATTAGGACAATTCTTTACACTACCATATACAATTCATAGTACAATTATTCCACCTGGATTATGGGATTTCAATGTGTGGGCTGTTTCTGACCAAACAGATATTGCTCAAGTTGATTTATACGTTCAAGTGTATTATACTGATCTTTGTGGAAATAATCCAGTAATTTTATTAGATTCTTCAAATAATTATACACCTCTCGATTATACGAGCTATACTAGACAATATACAATTACGGCGTATATGCCGTCATATGAATTACCGTCGTTAGATATATTGTTACTAGTAAAATTATATACAATACAACCTTTTGGTGCAACAAATAATAATACTGTAAAAACGTATTTTAATAATGTAACAACTCCGTCACATATTCATACTACATTGGCAATAACACCTGGAGCAACAGGTCCAACTGGTCGTACTGGTCCAACCGGTCATACAGGATCTACCGGACCAACTGGACCAACAGGTGAAGGTAAAACGGGGCCAACCGGACATACAGGTCCAACTGGACATACAGGTGCTCCTGGAACAGGTTTTACAGGGCCGACTGGTTTTACAGGACCTACAGGACCTACAGGACCCACAGGACCTACAGGACCTACAGGACCTACAGGACCCACAGGACCCACAGGACCTACAGGACCAACAGGGCCAACTGGACCCACAGGAATAACAGGAGATACAGGACCAACAGGGCCAACAGGACCAACAGGACCCACAGGACCAACAGGACCAACAGGACCCACAGGACCAACAGGACCAACAGGACCAACAGGACCAACAGGGCCAACTGGACCCACAGGAATAACAGGAGATACAGGACGAACAGGACCCACAGGACCTACAGGACCCACGGGACCTACAGGAATAACAGGAGATACGGGACGAACAGGGCCAACAGGACCAACAGGACCAACAGGTCCCACCGGACCTACAGGACCAACAGGACCCACAGGACCGACAGGACCTACAGGACCAACCGGACCCACTGGACCCACCGGAATAACAGGTGATACAGGAAAAACAGGACCAACCGGACCCACAGGACCCACTGGGCCCACAGGACCCACGGGGCCTACAGGACCAACAGGACCCACCGGACCTACAGGACCAACAGGGCAAACAGGGCAAACCGGTCCAACAGGACCAACTGGATCCACTGGTCCAACAGGACCAACCGGACCTACAGGTCCAACTGGACCCACTGGGCAAACAGGGCAAACCGGACCCACAGGACCCACCGGACCCACAGGACCCACAGGACCCACAGGACCCACAGGACCAACAGGACCAACAGGACCTACCGGACCCACCGGACCCACCGGACCCACAGGACCCACAGGACCCACAGGACCCACTGGTTCAACTGGTCCAACTGGTCAAATAGGACCTACAGGTCCAACCGGAATAACCGGAGATACAGGAAAAACAGGACCCACAGGGCCAACAGGACCCACAGGACCAACAGGACCCACAGGACCAACAGGACCCACAGGACCAACAGGACCCACAGGACCAACCGGACCCACAGGGTCCACTGGTACTACAGGACCAACCGGACCAACCGGACCAACCGGACCAACCGGACCAACCGGTCCAACTGGTCCAACTGGTCCAACTGGTCCAACTGGTTCAACAGGAGCAACAGGTTATATTGGACCAACCGGACCAACAGGTTACAGTGGTTCAAGTGGTGCCACAGGACCCACAGGACCCACAGGGCCCACAGGACCTACTGGACCCACAGGGCCCACAGGACTCACAGGACCCACAGGACCCACAGGACCCTCAGGAAAAACAGGTTCAACTGGACAAACAGGACCCACAGGACCCACGGGACCAACAGGACCCACAGGACCCACAGGACCGACAGGACCCACAGGACCAACCGGTCCTACAGGTACAACAGGTACAACAGGACCAACCGGACCAACCGGACCAACCGGACCAACAGGACCAACCGGACCCACAGGACCCACAGGACCCACAGGACCCACAGGTACAACAGGACCCACAGGTACAACAGGTACAACAGGATCAACAGGTCCAACAGGTCCAACAGGGCCAACAGGTCCAACAGGTCAAGCAGGTATAGGTGTTATAGCTAGTTTCTGTAAAGGCTATAGTAGTATATCACAACAAGTAAACCTTACACCATATTATGATGTCTCTTTTAATAGTATAGAAGCAAACTTTGGAATCGATATTACGTTAGATGTAACTACAGGATATATTACATTAGTTCCTGGAAGAACATATCGAATGAGGGCTTCATTGGGATATTGCGTATTTGATACAAATCCGGGTCTAGTTATTTACCAGTGGTGGAATCAGACATTAAACCAACCTATAGGATTGAAATCGCAAAATGATTCTTATGATAATAATCAAAATATTGTTGTTAGTGGTGGAAACGCAGAAACAATATTTACTGCTGGAGTAGGAACAGTTATTAGTTTAAGAATCACATCTGCAACACATATAGCAAGTATTTCAAATGATCCTATATTAGCGTGGTTTGATATTCAGGTTATTGGTGGAAATTCACCAGTGACGTTGGGTGTAACTGGTCCAACAGGGTTTACAGGAACAACTGGTAGAACAGGACCAACCGGACCAACAGGACCAACAGGACCAACAGGTCCATTAGGAACAGGACCAACAGGGTATACAGGAATAACAGGACCAACTGGTCCAACAGGTCCAACAGGTCCAACAGGACCAACAGGACCAACCGGTCCAACAGGAAGAACAGGACCCACAGGACCAACTGGAATAACTGGTGATACTGGTAATACAGGACCCACAGGAAGAACAGGACCAACTGGACCAACTGGACCAACCGGACCCACAGGACCAACAGGACCAACTGGACCAACCGGACCAACTGGACCAACCGGTCCTACCGGTATAACCGGTGATACCGGTAATACAGGTCCAACAGGAAGAACAGGATCAACAGGACCAACTGGACCAACCGGACCGACAGGACCAACCGGACCGACAGGTCCAACAGGTCCAACAGGACCAACGGGACCAACAGGACCAACTGGCTATACTGGATATACTGGATATACAGGACCGACAGGACCAACGGGTCCGACAGGACCAACGGGGCCCACTGGACCAACAGGACCAACAGGACCAACAGGACTAACAGGACCAACAGGTCCAACAGGACCAACTGGTTATACAGGTACAACAGGTAGAACAGGTTCAACGGGTCCAACGGGTCCAACTGGTCCAACTGGTCCAACTGGTCCGATCGGAACAGGACCAACAGGACCAACAGGGTGTACAGGTCCACAAGGACCAGTTGGTCAAGTAGCAATGTTATCTGTAAAGCATTCAACCTATGTATCACCAATTCAATATGTAGATACAGCCTTATTATGGAATACACTAGATATGGAAAGCACATATGGTTCTACTGGTTTAACATATAATTATGGTGCAAACCCAGAAGGCTCATTCGCTAATAATACAAACGCAATCATGCCACTATTAATAGAATATACAGTCTCTTGGAATGGTCCTGCAACTGGTTTATATACGTCTGTCGTATTGGGAGATATAGCAACAGGAAAAAGATATAGTGAATTATATTACAACTCTATAGATCCTGGATATAATACCACGAATTCTGCAACATTTATGTTAGCAATTGGTCAGTATTTTACAGTAATTGTAAATAATAATAATAATATTTTAAATTCAAACGCAAATACAACACGAATGGTAATGACATTATTAACAGCTGGGTCTCAAGGGCAAACAGGAGTAACAGGATTTACAGGACCAACAGGTCCAACCGGTGTGAGAGGACCGACAGGACCTACCGGATTAACAGGATCTACGGGTCCTACAGGACCCACAGGACCCACTGGACCCACAGGAACAACCGGAACAACTGGTCCCACAGGACCTACAGGTCCAACTGGTCCAACTGGTACAACTGGGTTTACAGGACCAACAGGTCCAACAGGACCAACCGGTATAACGGGTACAACAGGACCAACCGGAACAGTAGGACCAACCGGACCAACCGGACAAACAGGACCAACAGGACCAACAGGACCAACAGGACCAACAGGAAGAACAGGACCAACAGGACCAACAGGACCAACAGGACCAACAGGAATAACCGGTGATACCGGTCCAACTGGAAGAACAGGACCAACAGGACCCACAGGACCAACAGGACCCACAGGACCAACAGGACCAACAGGACCAACAGGACCAACAGGACCAACAGGACCAACAGGACCAACAGGACCAACAGGGGCAACTGGACTCACTGGACCCACTGGTCCTACAGGATCAACTGGACCAGTAGGTCCAGTAGGAACAGTATCAATGCTTTCACTTTATCCAACACAATCACAAAGTATCATTCCAAATCTGGATAATAGAGTTATTTTTGATACATTAGATGCCGAAAGCAGTTATTATGCGAGTAATCCGTTTACATTCCAGCAATATTCTGGCGGTGTTTCAGGAAACGGTATTTTTGTAAATAATACAATGGCACCATTACCCATATCAGTATCATATACATTATCATGGAATGGAGTTGACGGTAGTGCAAATATGGGTGGATTATATACATATGTTGGATTAAGTTCTGGACAATCTTATGGAGAATTATTTTATTCTCTTGCTTTTGATTCTAGCACAAACTATGTTGTTAGCAATTCGGCCACATTTATGTTAGCACCAGCAGCGAGCTTTTCAGTATACGCAAATAATGGTCAATATCAGTTATCGACAATAACAGGTTCAGGTGTAGGAATAGCAACAAGAGCGATCATAACCGTATTAACCGCTGGTCCAAGAGGACCTACTGGCGCAACAGGACCTACAGGACCAACAGGACCCACTGGAAGAACAGGATCAACAGGACCAACAGGACCAACAGGACCAACAGGACCAACAGGATCCACAGGACCAACCGGGCCTACAGGACAAACAGGACCAACTGGTTCAACTGGGCCATCGGGTTCTACGGGGGCAACCGGACCAACAGGACCAACAGGACCAACAGGACCAGCAGGACCAATTGGAGCTTCCGCAATGTTATCATTATATCAAAGCGTGCCTCAATCGCCATTGCCAAATGTGGATCAAATATTGAATTTTAATATACAAGATGGTGAAAGTTCATTGGGTTCAACAGGTCTAACATGGCTTGGTCAAAATGGTGTATTTAGAAATCAAACAACTACACCAATGCCGCTTATGGTATCATATACATTATCATGGAACGGAATGGATGGTAGTGCAAATTTGGGTGGTTTGTATACGTATATCGGATTAAGTTCTGGTCAAAAGTATGGTCAGTTATTTTATACACTATCGTTTGATTCAAGTACGAACTATGTAACCACAAATACAGTGTCATTTGTCTTGTTAGCTGGCGCTACGTTTTCAGTATATGTGAATAATGGCCAATATCAGTTGACAACCGTAATTGGAACAAATCCATATATTTCAACGAGGGCAGTTGTAACATTATTGAGTTCTGGACCACAAGGTGTCACAGGTTCGACAGGTCCGACAGGACCTACAGGAAGAACAGGACCAACTGGTTCAACCGGACCAACAGGACCAACTGGTTCAACCGGGCCAACAGGACCAACCGGTCCAACCGGACCAACCGGTCCAACAGGACCAACCGGACCCACAGGACCCACGGGACCCACAGGACCAACAGGGTCAACCGGGCCAACAGGACCAACAGGACCAACCGGGCCTACAGGACCAACAGGACCAACCGGGCCTACAGGGTCAACTGGGCCTACAGGGTCAACAGGGTCAACAGGACCAACCGGGCCAACCGGGCCTACAGGGTCAACCGGGCCTACAGGGTCAACAGGACCAACAGGACCAACAGGACCAACTGGTCCAACAGGATCAACGGGGTCAACCGGTCCAACAGGGTCAACAGGTTCAACAGGACCAACAGGGTCAACTGGGCGAACAGGACCAACTGGACCAACAGGACCAACAGGACCAACCGGAGCAACAGGACCAGTTGGACCTATTGGAACAGTTACAATGTTAACATTACCTATTTTTGGAATAGTTACTCCACAATCAAATACGGATACAACATTAGATTGGGATTTTGATAATCCTATTAGCGAGAGTTCATTAAGTGTAACTGGATTAACGTATAACGCAACATCACATCTATTTTTGAATAGCACAGCTGCTCCATTACCAATATTGGTGGAATATAATTTGGCTTGGGATTTATCGGCTGCATCACAATATACGTATATAGGATTAAGTAGTGGTTCGAAATACGGAGAACTATATTATGGTACGTCAAACTTGAATGTAATATCTACAACCAATTCAACCAATTTCATTTTAGCATCAGGTGCTTCGTTTGGTGTATATGTAAATAATAGTAAGGGTTCAGTGAATGGTACACCAACAAACATATCTACAACAGCTAATACTAAGTTGTCTATTACTGTGCTAACTGCAGGACCTGTAGGACCAACTGGTATTGGTTCAGTTGGTCCAACGGGTCAAATTGGAAGAACAGGTTCAACTGGGCAAATTGGTTCGACAGGACGAACTGGACCAACAGGAATAACAGGACCAACAGGTCAAATAGGACCGATAGGACCAACCGGTGTATCTGGTTCGACTGGACCCACAGGACCAACAGGGTCGACTGGTCCAACAGGACAAATAGGGCCAACTGGTGTATCTGGTTCAACAGGACCCACTGGAGCAACAGGACCAACAGGAGCAACAGGCCCGACTGGGCAAATGGGGCCAACTGGTTCAATTGGTTCAACCGGATTAACTGGGGCAACTGGGCCACAGGGTATTGGTGTTTTGGCAAGTTTTTTGAAAGGTTATCGTAATACAAGTCAAACAATTTCTGCACCTGGTATAGTGTTATTTAATGCTACTGAAGCAAGTTTCGGTTCAGATATAACATTGAATACAACGACAGGTATAATAACACTACAACCAAATCGAACATATCGATTAAGAGGGGCTATTGGTCAAGTATCACTTACTACAAATATTACATTTCAATGGTATAATCAAACATCAACCTCAGCAATGGGAATACTTTCTCAATATGATGCAGACAACTACGCATCTAGTACTGCTCAACCATTTGGAACAGCCGAATGTATATTTACACCTTCTATTGTAACAAATGTTTCATTAAACATAATGGGTGGTTCAGGATATTCGTCGATAGGTCCAAATAATATATTAGCATGGTTTGATATTCAAGTTATCGGAGGAAACGCACCAGTAACATTAGCAACAGGTCCAACAGGTCCAACTGGTTCAACTGGATCTACGGGTCCAATAGGACCCACTGGTATGCGCGGAATTGATGGTACTGCAACTCTAACCGGAGCAACTGGTCGAACAGGACCAACAGGATATACTGGATGCACTGGACCACAGGGTATTCCTGGAACAGCTACGCTAACTGGAGCAACAGGTGATACCGGATACACGGGATATACAGGTCCAACAGGAATAACTGGTGATACTGGTAATACAGGAAGAACAGGACCAACTGGTCCAACTGGTCCAACAGGATATACAGGACCCACAGGAATAACAGGTGATACAGGATATACAGGAACAACTGGAACAACCGGTCCAACCGGTCCAACCGGAATAACAGGTGATACAGGATCAACAGGACCCACTGGAACAACTGGCGACACAGGTTCAACCGGACCAACTGGAACAACTGGTGATACAGGTTCAACCGGACCAACCGGACAAACAGGACCAACTGGTTCAACTGGTGACACAGGATCAACAGGACCAACCGGACCTACAGGACCAACAGGTTGTACCGGACCAATTGGACCCATCGGAACAGTTACCATGTTATCATTAATTCAATCGGCTCCGCAATCTGTTGTCCAACAATCCGATACAGTAATTATCTTTGATACTTCGTATAATGAAAGCACACAAGGCGATACAGGATTGTCTATTACAAATGGTGTTTTTACGAATACAACATTGATGTCTTTACCAATATTAATAGAATATACACTTGGATGGAATATTCCTTCAACAGTAGCCGGTTCAATGTATACATATATACAATTGGGTTCAGGCAATAAATACGGCGAACTATATTATGATACATCAGTCGATATAAGTAATGTATCCATGACAAATTCCGCTACATTTTTATTGGCTTCTGGACAGAGCTTTGCGGTATATGCAAATAATCATTCAGATACATTAACGACCACATCATCTACGGAAGCAATCATAACAGTATTGACAGCAGGACCGGTAGGTCCAACAGGATCGACTGGGACAAGAGGATCAACCGGATCAACCGGTTCAACGGGTCCAGCAGGATATAGTCAATGGAATAACAGTGTATCTGGTAATGGTATCTATTATAACTCAGGAAACATTGGTATCAATCAGACGTCACCAATGTTCAGTTTGGATATAAGTGGAACCGCAAGTGTAACAGGCAATTTATATTTGAATGGAAGTAAAATAAGCACAACGACTGTCTCAGAGAATGATGGATATTATTATCAAACGCCTATAAATATTAATACGGATTTGAAAAATTGGAGTAGTATAAGTGTATCAGCTACAGGTCAATATCAAACCGCGGTTGCTTATACAACGAGTTCATATATTTGGGTATCTACGAACTATGGTGCTACATGGTCAAATAACCTTACTGGTCAGTTATCAAGAGGATCAAAGAGTCAAACAACAAGTGCTTATTCTGTATCTGTATCTGCTAGTGGACAAAATCAGGCTGTTTCAGCTAACTGGCAATCTCAAAGTGGAATATACATTTCTTCCAATTACGGAACATCATGGTCATTCTTAACAATTGCTGGTTACTCTATTACAACAAATACTTTGCCAAATATACAAATAACAGATAATTCTTACATATATATCACATCTACGCAAGGTATTATTTTGTCAACAGACATGGGTGTGTCGTTCTCTCTGGCTTACGCAAATACTACTGTAAACAAATCGATTGGTGCCTCTATAAATGGAAGCAAATGCGTTGTAACACTCGATATTAATTCTATTTATTTATCTGTGGATAGTGGAACAACATGGCAAAATATAACACCTGCTTCATGGTCGCAAATATATCCAGTCAATTATTATAGTCCATCAAACACATATTTAACAAGTGGTCCATCCATTAAAGTTGGCGGGTGTGTTTCAATGTCAGATGATGGCTCATATATTGCTGCGTTCGCGAATGGATTATTGGTTTACACAAAAACAAGTGCAATTAAATGGATATATGCAAACATTGGTAACAATAATATTTCAGCTGTTTCAGTATCATTGTCATACGACGGTCAATATATGGTAGCGTATAATACAAGTAAAACATTTTATTACACAAATAATTATGGATTTACTTGGTATCAAGTATCGAATATTACTACATATATTCCAACATCAATATCGTTGTCAAGTGATGGATCAACCTATGGTTTAACAAGTTATAATTATTCGACAACTACTGCAGGGTATGTGTATAGAAGTAATGTCAATATACAGCAAATCAATAGTGTATCGAGCAATGACATTGTTATGAATAATAATTTGTTTATAAGCAAAAATACATATATTAATACAGCACTTGGATATTATAATCCTACACTAACATTGGATGTTGGAGGAAACACAAATATTTCAGGAACATTGTTAGTAAATAGTGATGTTTCGATGAATAGTAATTTGTATGTAGATAAATCGCTTGTATTAAATGGCAATTTATATCTTGGAATAAATACAAGTATTTCTGGACAAATAACAGGATTGAGTGATTTCTCATTGAATGGTAATATATCCATTGGAACTAATGCGAGGATCAATGGTCAAATAACTGGATTAAGTGACTTGTCAATGAATGGTAATGTATCTATTGGAACTAACACAATGATCAATGGTCAAATAACTGGATTAAGTGACTTGTCAATGAATGGTAATGTATCGATTGGTCGTAATACGATCATCAATGGGCAAATAACAGGATTAAGTGATTTGTCAATGAATGGTAATATATCGATTGGTCGTAATACGATCATCAATGGGCAAATAACAGGATTGAGTGACTTGTCAATGAATGGCAATGTATCGATTGGTCGTAATACGATCATCAATGGTCAAATAACTGGGTTGAGTGACTTGTCAATGAATGGTAATGTATCGATTGGTCGTAATACAATTATTAATGGTAATTTGACTGTTATGAGAGATGTGTCATTTAATGGAAATGTGAATGTTACACAAAAAATGTACATAAATGGTGTTCAAGTAACAACGGGTCCATCTAGTCAATGGACAGATGTATTAAATGGAAATATTTATTATAAAGGAAATGTGGGCATTGGTGGAATAGATCCTCAGGCAACATTTGATGTATCAGGAACAACTATTTTGAGAGGAACCACTACCATGCGAGGCAATGTTACAGTATTGAATGATGTCTCTTTTAATAGTCGGTTATATATTGGTGGAAATCTATTCATTAAAGGTGTTGAAGTTAGTGCTACTGGTGGTGGAGGTAGTGGTGGTTCAAGTCAATGGACAACAACTGGTTCTAATCTTTATTATAGCGGAAATGTAGCTATTGGAAAAGCATCAGGACCAAGCTCGACATATGCGTTAGACGTAGTGGGTGCAACATATGTTACAGGTGCTGTATACGGAACTACATTTACGGTAACATCTGATTATCGTATTAAAGATAATCCACAGCCATTAGACGCATCCTTTAATGTAGACCGATTAAGACCACTTCATTATACAAATCGATTATCCAATAAAGAAGATTTAGGTTTTATTGCTCATGAAGTTCAAGAAGTGTATCCTTATTTGGTTGATGGAAATAAAGACGATGAACAAAATCAATCGTTGAATTATACCGGATTAATCGCAGTATTAGTGAAAGAAATTCAAGATCTTAAAAGGAATGTTGATTATTTGAAGAAAGAAAATATAGAAATAAGGGCGCAGTTAGAAAAAATAATAAAATAAAAATTATAATAAACTAGTAAAATGTAATTAGAACATATATAAAAATATATATATTATAATATTTTTATATATATATATGTTCTCGAGTGCTTTAACAAAAGAAAAAAAAATACAGCAGCAACGAAATATGAATTTATTAACAAGTTGTAATTTATATGGACCACCCGGACCAGCTGGACCAGCCGGACCAGCCGGACCTACTGGATTTACTGGACCTACAGGACATACAGGACCTCGAGGTCTAGTAGGAGAAGTTACAATGTGGACATTAAAAAATTCAGGTCCGATAATTATATCATCTATGTCAGATGTAGCATTACGATGGGATACAACTATTCGCGAAAGTACGAGTGGTGTTACAGGATTATATTATGAAAATGGATTGTTTACAAATCAGAGTAATTCACCATTGCCTATTTTGATAGAATATACGCTTGGATTACACATTAGACAAAGCGTAGGATATATAGATACGTTTATAAAATTAACTAGTAATTCTAGATATGGTGAATTATCTTATTTAGTTACTGGTGATAATAAGTCGATTGTTAATTCTGCTACTTTTTTATTAGGCGTAGGATCATCATTTGGAGTGTATATAAATATTGGAGAGAATGATTTTGAAACAACTAACGCAACACAATTAGGAATTACTATTTTAACAGCGGGACCATTAGGAAATACAGGACCAACAGGTTTTGCTGGACCTACTGGTATAAGTGGTTCAACAGGTTCAACAGGACCAACTGGACCACTCGGAACAGGGCCAACTGGCGAAACAGGACTAACTGGTCCAACTGGACCAACTGGTCCAATAGGACCACTTGGAACAGGACCTACTGGTATAAGTGGTTCAACTGGATCAACTGGTAGTACTGGTCCTCGTGGTGTAACTGGTCCTACAGGACCAACTGGTAGAACTGGTGAAACAGGTCCTATAGGACCAACTGGATATACTGGACCTATTGGAACAGGACCAACTGGCGATACGGGGTTTACAGGTAGTACTGGGCTTACAGGGCCAACTGGTATGACTGGACCTACTGGAAGAACAGGACCAACTGGTCATACGGGTCCAACAGGTCTAACTGGTAGAACAGGACCAACGGGTCCTACAGGTCCTACAGGTCCTACTGGTCCTATTGGTCCTACTGGTTCGACAGGGCGGACAGGTCCAACTGGGCGGACAGGTCCTACTGGACCAACTGGGCCCATGGGTTCAACTGGAAATACTGGACCAATTGGTCTAATCGGTGATACTGGTAATACAGGCGATACTGGCGGGACAGGAGATACTGGTAATACAGGAGATACTGGTAATACAGGAGATACTGGTTGTACAGGAGATACCGGTGATACAGGAGATACTGGTTGTACAGGAGATACCGGTGATACAGGAGATACTGGTTGTACAGGAGATACCGGTGATACTGGTCCAACAGGTCCTACTGGTCCAACAGGTCCTACTGGTCCAATTGGTACAGGACCAACTGGTGATACGGGGTTTACAGGTAGTACTGGACTTACTGGACCTACTGGACCTACTGGACCTACTGGACCAAAAGGGTTAGACGGAACTGACGGAAAAGCGGATAATACGGGTGCAACTGGAAATACTGGTCCAACTGGAAAAATTGGTCCTACTGGACCAAACGGGTTAGACGGAACGAGTACAAATACAGGTGCAACTGGAATTACTGGTCCAACGGGTCCATACGGCACAGGTTCAACTGGTACAACAGGTCCTACTGGATGTAGTGGTAGCACTGGTCCTACGGGTCCTACCGGTTATACTGGTATTACAGGTCATACAGGACACAGTGGTAGCACTGGTCCTACTGGCAAAACAGGTCCTACTGGACCAACCGGACCTACTGGATTTACAGGTTATACTGGACGAACGGGTCATACTGGTCCTACTGGTCCTACTGGTCCTACAGGTCCTACAGGTCCTACAGGTTATACAGGACGAACGGGGCCAACTGGACGAACAGGACCAACTGGACCAACTGGACCAACTGGATCAACAGGACCAACTGGACCTGCAGGAATTACTGGTAATACCGGAGATACTGGTAATACCGGAGATACTGGTAATACTGGAGATACTGGTAATACCGGAGATACTGGTAATACTGGAGATACTGGTAGTACCGGACATACAGGTAGTACTGGAGATACTGGTAATACTGGAGATACTGGAGATACTGGAGATACTGGTAGTACTGGTCCAACAGGACCACGAGGTGAAAAAGGGTTTGCGACAAATACCGGAAGTACTGGTTGTACAGGTGAAACTGGAAATACAGGACCAACAGGACCGCGAGGAATACCTGGAACGGCAACATCGACTGGTGCAACAGGGTATTCAGGACCAACAGGATGTACAGGACCTATAGGAACAGGACCGACTGGTATGACTGGAAATACAGGGAAAACCGGACCCACCGGATATACTGGTAATACAGGTCCTACTGGTAGAACAGGTTCAACAGGTTCGACTGGTCCTACTGGTTATACGGGTCCAACTGGTTCTACAGGTCGCACGGGACCAACGGGTCCAACTGGTCCTACAGGTCATACTGGTCCAACTGGTCCTACAGGTCATACTGGTCCAACTGGTTCAACTGGTTATACTGGTTCAACTGGCGATACTGGCGATACTGGCGAAACTGGCGATACTGGCGAAACGGGTCCTACTGGTGATACTGGTGATACGGGTCCTACTGGTGATACGGGTCCTACTGGTGATACTGGTGATACGGGTCCTACTGGTGATACGGGTCCTACTGGAGATACTGGTGATACGGGTCCTACTGGTCCTACAGGTCCAATCGGAACAGGACCAACTGGTGATACGGGATTTACAGGTTGTACTGGACCTACTGGAACAACTGGGCCAACTGGACATACTGGACCGAGAGGAAGTGATGGAAAAGCTGATAATACAGGTGCAACAGGAAATACTGGTCCTACTGGACCTACTGGTCCTACTGGTCCAAAAGGTCTGGACGGAACAAGTACAAATACAGGTTCAACTGGAAACACAGGTCCTACTGGACCATATGGAACAGGTTCAACAGGGGATACTGGTCCTACAGGTCCTACTGGCATAACCGGACCTACTGGTCTTACTGGGAATACTGGTCCTACTGGGGATACAGGGAGAACAGGTCCTACTGGTCATACTGGTCCAACAGGTTATACGGGACGAACGGGTCCTACAGGTCCTACAGGACCAACTGGTCCAACAGGTCCTACCGGTCCAACAGGTTATACGGGTCGAACGGGTCCAACCGGACGAACAGGTTCAACGGGTCCAACAGGTCCTACAGGTCCTACAGGTCCTACGGGGAGAACCGGACCTACAGGAAGAACCGGACCTACAGGAATTACTGGCGATACAGGTCCTACTGGTTTCACAGGGCCTACAGGTGATACAGGAGATACTGGAGATACAGGATGTACTGGGGATACAGGTCCTACCGGAGATACAGGTCCTACCGGAGATACAGGAGATACAGGTCCTACAGGTCCTACAGGGGATACAGGTCCTACTGGGAATACAGGTCCTACAGGTCATAGTGGGGATACAGGTCCTACGGGATATACAGGACCTACTGGATATACTGGACTCACTGGTCCTACAGGACCAACTGGTCCAATTGGTACAGGACCAACAGGTGATACTGGACATACAGGTATTACTGGATATACAGGACCTACAGGTCCTACTGGACATACTGGACCGAGAGGAAGTGATGGAAAAGCCGATAATACAGGCGCAACTGGAAATACTGGACCCACTGGAGCTACCGGCCCCACTGGACCAAAAGGTCTAGATGGAACGAGTACAAATACAGGTGCAACTGGAAATACTGGTCCAACAGGTCCATATGGCACTGGTTCAACAGGAGCTACAGGTCCTACAGGTGTAACAGGACCTACTGGTATAACAGGACCTACTGGTTATACTGGCAGAACAGGACCTACTGGACCTACTGGATTTACTGGACCTACGGGATTTACTGGACCTACTGGCCCTACTGGACCTACTGGATTTACTGGACCTACGGGGTTTACTGGTTCTACGGGGTTTACTGGACCTACTGGACCTACTGGACCTACTGGATTTACTGGTTATACAGGTCGAACAGGACCAACAGGTCGAACAGGTTCAACAGGACCTACAGGACCCACAGGACCTACAGGACTCACTGGACCTACAGGACCTACAGGACCTACAGGACCCACTGGATTTACTGGCGATACTGGATTTACTGGCGATACTGGATTTACTGGAGATACAGGTTGTACAGGAGACACTGGCCCAACAGGTAATACTGGTCCAACAGGCGATACTGGTACTACTGGCGATACTGGTACTACTGGTGATACAGGTCCTACTGGTGATACAGGTCCTACTGGTCCTACTGGATTAACAGGATCAACAGGGCCAACAGGACCAACCGGACCAACAGGTTCAACAGGACCATCTGGTTCAACCGGATCAACAGGTCCCACTGGACCAACAGGACCAACAGGACCAACAGGACCCACAGGACCCACTGGACCAACAGGACCAACAGGAATAACAGGACCAACCGGAATAACAGGTGATACAGGACCAACAGGACCCACTGGACCAACAGGACCAACAGGAATAACAGGACCAACAGGTCCGACAGGACCCACAGGACCAACAGGACCCACAGGAATAACAGGACCCACAGGACCAACCGGAATAACAGGTGACACAGGACCAACAGGACCCACAGGACCAACAGGACCCACAGGACCCACAGGAATAACTGGATCAACCGGTTCTACAGGACCAACAGGACCCACTGGAATAACTGGATCAACAGGTTCAACAGGAATAACTGGATCAACCGGTTCTACAGGACCAACAGGACCCACTGGACCAACCGGACCCACAGGGTCAACAGGTTCAACAGGACCCACAGGACCCACAGGACCTACTGGAATAACCGGAATAACTGGTTCAACCGGACCCACAGGACCCACAGGACTTACTGGAATAACTGGATCAACCGGTTCAACAGGACCTACAGGACCCACAGGACCCACTGGACCTACTGGACCGACAGGAATAACTGGATCAACCGGTTCAACAGGACCTACAGGGCCAACAGGACCAACTGGACCCACTGGATCAAGTGGATCAACTGGTTCAACCGGTTCAACAGGACCTACAGGGCCAACAGGACCAACTGGACCCACTGGATCAAGTGGATCAACTGGATCAACCGGTTCAACAGGACCTACAGGGCCAACAGGACCCACTGGACCTACTGGAATAACTGGATCAACCGGTTCAACAGGACCTACAGGACCCACAGGGCCAACAGGACCAACTGGATCGACAGGAATAACTGGATCAACTGGTTCAACCGGTTCAACAGGACCTACAGGGCCAACAGGACCCACTGGTTCAAGTGGATCAACGGGTTCAACAGGACCTACTGGGGCTAGTCAATGGAGCGTTTACAATAATAATGATATATATTATTCAAACGGAAATGTTGGTATACGTGTAAATATTCCTCAATATTCATTAGATATATCCGGAACAACCAATATAACGGGCAACTTAATTGTTACGAATGATGTAGCATTCAATAGCAACCTATATATAGGTCAAAACATATATACAAACGATATAGTAGGAATAGGACCAAGTTTTCAAATAGATGTATCTGGAATAACCAATATTATAGGCAACTTAATTGTTACGAATGATGTATCCTTTAATGGCAATCTAAATATAGGTCAAACTGTATACACTAATAATATAAGAGTAGGAAGACCATTACTAGGAATTACTGTAGGAACAAACGCTAATTCGCAGTTAGATATATCTGGAACAACCATTCTTAGAGGTAATTTGATTGTTACGAATGATCTATCCTTTAATGGCAATCTAAATATAGGTCAAACTGTATACACAAATAATATAAGAGTAGGAAGACCATTATTAGGAATTGCTGTAGGAACAAACGCTAATTCGCAGTTAGATATATCTGGAACAACCATTCTTAGAGGCAATTTAATTGTTACGAATGATGTATCATTCAATGGCAATCTAAGTATAGGTCAAAATATATATACAAACGAATTAGTTGGAACAGGACCAAGTGCTCAACTAGATTTATCTGGTTCAATAAGAATTATTGATAGGCAACAAAACATATCTGCATTACAGGTAGGAATTACATCGACAAATAGTATAAATGTATATGGAAGCATGACGGCAAATAATTATAATCGCATTGCAGGAATAAATGATGTAGGAGTTATATGGGGTACTGGTAGTGGAACCCAAACAGGAAATTTAGTAATTGCTCCATTTAACACAACGAATTCATATGGATTAAAAGTGTCTCGCGACGGCAAAATTGGAATAAATACGAATAATTCAGTTGTTCAACTAGCAACTCTCGAAATAAGTGGTAATTTGATTGTAAGAGGTGATAATAATCGTATAACTGGTAATTTGTATGCAGGAAATGTAGAAGCATATATATTCAATGCTACTTCTGATTATAGAGTCAAAGAAAATCCTATTTTATTGAACCAATCATTTTTTGTGGATGATTTGAAACCAATGTTTTATAAAAATAAATTATCTAATCGTGATGATATGGGGTTTTTAGCTCATGAAGTTCAAGAAGTATTCCCATTTTTAGTAAATGGAGAAAAAGATGCTGATCGCTATCAATCTGTCAACTATAATGGATTTATTGCTTTATTAGTAAAGGAAATACAAGATTTGAAGAAACGTGTCTATAATTTAGAGAATAAAAATGTGTAACAAATATATAAATGTCAGAAGCTACATTAAAAAGAAAAACGAGAACCCAATATAAAAATATGAGTGTAGGATCAAAAAATGGCGGTTTTTCATTGAATGGAACAAGACGTAGTCAAGGGTATGTTGGTCAAACAATGTTAGGTCGTCATTTTCCGACAACACCCATGCGAGGTAATGTTGCACGTGGCTCAGGTGGTTGTTGTGGAACATATTATAGGGGTACAATTGTTCAATCTGGTGTTCCTTTTCCAACGAGTGTCAATGGAAACTCGGCAAATAATAATCCTCAAGTAATTAAAAAATCAACCTCAAATAATCAAGGTCATATTATGACAAGATATCGTTGGATAAGGCGACCTCAGCCATATTCAACTGTAAAAGTAGATAGTTCACTAACAAATAATACACAAGGATCATATATCACAAATAAATCAACAAATCTTATAAATCGTTTAGCTGCTTGTGATTCAACCACCGTATGTAAATCAACATTAAATAAATGCGGATTGAAATCTCGCCCTTTCGGAAGTGTCATTCGTTATCCTCGTTCATGGACTTCCATTACCAAAACTGGAAACACTATTAATAAATTAAAGCCTATTTCACAATCCGCGTTCATTCAGGCTTTACATGGGTCTTGTAATACTACACAAAAAATTATTGTCAAGGTAGCTAGAGCGCCATTACCGGGTCCTCCAGCTTCTTATAGGTAAAATTGATTAAAAAATTTCATTTTATTATTATAGTATAAAATGAAAACATCCGATTGCAATATCCGCGAGACTATTCCTTTGTACGTAAAAAGTATGACAGAAAAAGAATTGAAGGCTTATCATATAGCAAGGGACCATTTAGGCGATTCATTTCAATTAGAAAAAAGTATTGGCTTTTTAGATTGGCTTAAAAAGCAGATGACTGTTCCTGAGAAGACTTCTGAATAGACTTTTTAAAATCACTATAAGAAATTCTCTCTCTCTGAACATTTGAATCCAATTTTATATTGTCTAATAAAGGTGATGTAAATCTAGCGAGAACCTTGCGTTTTTTTGGGGCTGGTTGTGTTATTTTAAAATTATGTATTTTACCCAAATATAAAAATTTATTTTTCATTTTTTCTGGTTCTGATTCTGCTCCTGCTCCTGCTCCTGCGTCTGATTCTCTCGTTTGAGGTACAGGTTGTTTTGGTTTTTCAAAAGAAAATAATTTCGAAAGCAGTGATTTTGGAACGTGTTGCTTTTTATGATGGTTCTCTTTTGAATAATTTTGGAGTTTTACAAATGCAGATTTATCTGATTTTGATATTTCTTTTTTGGGTTCATCAATGAAATGTATTTTAATAAATGGAGAACTTGTAAGAGAAATAGATTCATCAATAAAAAAGTCTCTACAGCGAAAAATAGAAACATATTTCATAGCCGCTGCGTTTAATATATCATATGATATCACATTTTGATCACTATAAAAAGAAAATCCTAATTTATATGCATCATAAAACATGATAATATTTCCTCGTGGTGTAGTTTCAAATAATATTTTGGTTCTCCAACTTGTTTCCAAACGATTATTTGCTTCTGAAACACAATTCGAGAACTCTTTTTTATCATAAAAAATATCATCAATATTTTCATTGTATTCAATTGTTTGGTTCTCGAATGTTTTTAAAAACTTTGTTTTAAGAGGTAAAATATATTTTGTATCTAGATCTAAAAACGTCTCTGTCTTGTTATGAATAAAGAATCCTGTTATAAATCCAATTCTGAAAAAAAAATACAATAGGTAACAATATACATGCATTAACGAATCCATCAATGAGAACTTCATTTTATATATGATGTATTTGTATGTTTTTATATTATAGTATTTATATCATTTTTTCTCATTCACTTGAAGACGTCTTTCTTCGAATAAATTGGCTACTTCGGTTCTCAAATCTTGAACTTCAATTCGTTGATATGTTTTATTATAATTATCCGGATGAATACAAATTAGATACATACCAGTAATTGTTTTTCCATATTTTTCTTCCAGAATCGCTCGATAAATATTTAATTGAAGCGAATAATGCCAAAAGTTAGAGTCGGGTAAATGACTGATTGACTTCGTTTTTGCGCACTTGTCTCCGTAAGATTCGTATTCAATGCCCTTTGACCGTTTCCAGTCATATATTTGTATAGTTCCATCTGGGTTCTCAAAAATCATATCTATTGACCCAGACAGTTTGAGTTCTTCATAATATACTGTCCATTCAGTCCTATATGGTTTTAGTTCAGGAAAATCCGCTACAAATTGTTTGAAATACGCAAATTCAATACTGTCATTTTCAACTGGAATATCATTATAATACTTTTCGATATCGTTGTGCATATTAGTACCTGAGCCGGACGCAACTTGTCCATTTTTAGTCCACTGTGCTTTTATTTGTTCTCGTGTTAATCCATAATATTTATAAGATGGATCATTCGTTATTTTATTCATCATTTTATCAATGACTGCGTCGGCGTCAAAATGTGAGAAATGGCTATGTATGAATGTGGTGACGGAAGTGAACGAGGTATCGCCATGAACAGTATATATGTGAGGACCTTCGTCAAAAGAGATGAATTCATCACGTGGATGAGGGTTCTCTAATGCTAGCTTAGTTGGCGGAATGCGAGTAGTTGTCATGACGTATATAATATGTAAAATATATAAATATTATATTTTACATTCGATTTTATCGAGATATGTGAAACGATCGGAAGTTATAATATATATGTACAATCATATGTATTGACTATTTTTTCCCATGATTGTATTTGTGAAAGCGCTTTCTCATGTAATTCTAATCCTTTTTTCTTTGAATAATCAGTAATAAATAGTTCATCGGTATGATGTTTGAGAACACGGTTGTTAAAAAGTTCGATCGAGTTCTCGTATGATTTTGAAAAATCGCCATCGGATCTATGCATATTATATATGATTGCTCGATCAAAGTCATAAGCCGCCAATAAATCCGCTTCTCTTACAATGTGATATGCCATTTGAAAATTACCTAAATTCGGATAGGAATTTTTTTTAACAGTTGAATAAGACATTGTGCTAATAATTTTTTCAACCTTGTCAATATCATGATAATTCATTTTATGTTTTAACAAATTATTTATTTGGCAAATACCATCGGTCTGATTCAAATACTTTTTATCGCACATGTCATGAACAATGGCAGCAGTATAAATGACGGCTTCTTGTGTATATAATTCTGGATATTTAATTACATTGTCTTTATAGATATGATTTGCGTAATGGAGAACTTCCATAGAATGTCCTAATGAATGAGATTCATCAATACGATGTTTCATACTTGTCATTTGAACAAAGCGTAGTAATGTTGGAAGGAGTTTCATTTGTATATAATAAAAAATAATATTTATGTTATTTTGGAAAAACAAATATGATTGGATTGGGTTTTATTTGGTTTTTTAGTGTTCAATTGCTTTATTGGAAGTAGATATTTTTGTAAATAGCCACTTTTTTACCTCTGTACATACTTGCTCTGTATTACAATTTAATCCGTTTGCTTTGCTCATGTAACTCATTGCCAATTCTTGATTTTTTTGTGTTGATTCCAAATGTTCTCTATTTTCATTTGCCCAAGACATGTATTTTTTTAATATTCTATGAGAGAGTACTGAAATCAATCTAGAAAATTCGTCGCTAGTCATGGATCGCCATGATGTATCAAAAATATAAATCGCATTTTGTTTTTCTTGAAACGCGATAAGTGGCATATCAGAATCGAGAACATCTTCCAATACTGATTTTATACAGATTTTAATATCATATTCGAATAATTTTTCGAGGTCTTGGTCTGATATTGCGATTTGATTGAGCCATTCGCCGTATGTAAACAATGGTGTCTTGAGTGTTTTCAAATAGTCATTGATATATGTTTTTTTACTAATATTGGACGATTTTTCGAGTCTGGATAATTTATCTTCTAATTGTTCATATTTTTTTGTAAGATGAACAATGTATTGGAACATGATTTCTTGCGAAGGTAATGGTATGCTTTTGTTCTCGTGTTCTTTAGCGGTTGTGTGTATAAACGCACAAAATGGTTGATGTTGATCTAATAATGTTTTTTTAGAATATTTTTTATTACACTGTTTACAACAATATTTATTGTTGCTCATTTTATTATACATATCGTATATATATTTTATGCTAGTTATTATATAATTGTATTTGAATCGATTTTACAATATGATGAAAATGAGCTATACAATACCCCACCAAACAACTCCTATCAAAATACCGGCTTTAGCAAATATACAGACGCGACCTATTAACACAGGTTTATTTGGTAATATTTATCAACCAATTTATAATACAGGACCATGTTCAAGTTGTGGTAAATAATATAATACAATATAATATAATATAATGAGTCAATATTTGGATAACAAAGATTTATTTTTACAACCCAAAGTGAATCAATATGGAAATCATATGGTAATGACAAATGTATGTAAACCAACAAAAACAAAATACTTGAATATAGATACACGGTTTCATGATGACTATGATAATTATTCTCAGACTGTTTCAGGTTCTCTCACTCGGTGGTTTACTTTTACATTGCCTCAATCGATTAATGATATAAAAAGTATTTATGTAACGAACATTGAATTGCCAATGTCCTTTTATAATATTTCGGCTGCTTTTGGAAACAATGTGATGAAAGTGAATGATACATTGCTAACTATTCCTGATGGAACATATACATCTGCTTCATTGAAAACCGCTTTTCAAATAGCATTGAATGGGCTATCTTTATCGAGCGTTACTTTTGATATTTCAAATAATGGAAATAATATTGTATCTTTTAAAACGACTTCGGCACTTGGGTTAAATTTTGCAATTAGACCATCGAATACATGTGGTACAGTAACGAATCCGATCGCAAGTGCTACTGCAGAGTTTGATAAGTTTCATGTAAAATCGAAATTAGGGTGGTTATTGGGTTTTCGTGATATTTCTTATAATATTTTGGCTGGGCAGACCAAGTATGCAGAAAACATGTTGGATTTGAATAATCCTAAATATGTATATTTAGCACTAGATGAATTTAGTAATGGAAATCAGACCTCGTTTATTTCGCCTATGCCGATGTCAATGATAAATAAGAATATATTGGCAAAAATTACATTGGATATGAGTCATTATGGTATTGGAACGGTTTTGCCCGCGAATCATTCTAATGGATTATTAATGTCTGATAGGCGGTCGTATAATGGTAAAGTGAATTTACAGAAATTCAAATTACAATTGGTCAATGAATATGGTCATGCAATAAATTTGAATGGATATGATTTTTCATTTTGTTTAGAGATTGAATATGAATAGATGAATGAATAAAATTGATAATAAAGCCGAATTTATTACCAAGTGTAAAATGTCGGAATTAAGTATTGAACAAAAGCATGCCTTTGAAAAATTCAAAAGAGGCGAGAACTTATTTATAACAGGACCAGGAGGAACTGGTAAAACAAAACTCATACATCATTTAGTTAGATATATGAATCAGTCAGGAATAAACTATCAAGTATGCGCAATGACTGGTTGTGCTGCTCTTTTATTAGGTTGTAAATCGAGAACTCTTCATTCATGGTCTGGAATTAAATTAGCGAGAGGACCGATCGAAACGACTATTCGGCAGGTTATTCGAAATCGCAAATCTGTTTCTGCATGGAAAAAAATAAAGGTTCTCATTGTTGACGAAGTAAGTATGATGTCTAAAAAGATATTTGAATTATGTGAAAAACTTGGTAGAGTAATACGAAAAAACGAGAACCCGTTTGGAGGTATTCAAGTGATTTTCACAGGCGATTTCTTTCAATTGCCTCCAGTAGGTGATGAAAAAGAAGAAGACACATCTAGGTTCTCATTTGAATCAGAAAAATGGTTTAAAGTGTTTCCATTAAAAAATAATATTCAATTGATTCATATATTTCGTCAGACAGATCAAGACTATATTAAAATCTTATTAGAAATCCGGCGAGGTGAAATATCGGAAGAAGGCAAAGAACTCCTGAAAAAATATGTGAAACGCCCTTTTGATAAGTCAGAACATAATGGTGCGATTCCTACAAAACTATTTCCAGTAAAATCGAAAGTGGAATATGTAAATTCAGCCATGTTCTCAAAATTAGAAGGAGAGCATGTTATATTTGAGAACATTGAGAAACGGAACGCAACTGTTTATATAGATACGAATAAGGCGATAGAGCCAGAAATGTTATTAAAATGTCAGGCATTGACAAACGAAGAAATCACATATGAAATTGAGAACATGAATAAAAATATAAATATAGACAAGTCATTGAAATTGAAATGCGGTGCCTTGGTAATGTGTACATTCAATATTGATTTAGAGAATGGAATATGTAATGGTTCTCAAGGAATTATTGTAGAATTCAAAGAGAAGGCTGACAATGAGGACTCAGGTATAAAATTTCCAGTGGTTCTCTTTTCAAATGGACAAAGACGATTGATTCCATATCAATATTATCAAAACGAAGAATATCCAAGCATTGTTATTGGACAAATTCCACTCTGCTTAGCATGGGCATTAACAATACATAAAATTCAAGGGGCAACGTTAGAGATGGCTGACATGGATTTAGGTAAATCCGTATTTGAATATGGTCAATCCTATGTAGCCTTATCGCGTATTAAATCGTTGAATGGATTATATTTATCTGAATTTCATCCGCATCGTATCAAAGCGAACCCACTTGTGAAAGAGTTTTATAGTAAATTATTGTTCGTTTCGGAACAATTAGAACCAGAAGACATTTCTGAAATAAAATCAGAACCAGCATTAGCATTAGCATTAGCATTAGCAAAATCAGATAATATATTCAATGCGTTTTCATATAATGAATTAGAAGCAGAAGCAGTAGCAGTAGCAGAAGCAGAACCAGTAGCAGTAGCAGTAGCAGTAGCAGTAGCAGTAGCAGAAGCAGATCCAACTATAAAAATAGTGAATTTATAATATCTCTATAATAGATATATGGTTGCAGCGAGTATATTACCAGTAACAATTCACAAAGGAAAAATCTATTTTTTATTTGGTAAAGAGAACGAAATGGAAGATTCCGCGAAAGGGTTCTCTGATTTTGGCGGAAGAGTTGAGAACGGAGAGTCGATTATGGAGACTGCGTTGAGAGAAGGGTCAGAAGAGTTATGTGGGTTTTTAGGAGATCCAAAACAATTAAAACAGAAAATAAAAAAACAAGGGGGTGTTTATAAATTATCACATAATGATTATCACATACATATCTTTTTTATGGAATATGATGAGAACCTGCCAAAATATTTCACAAACCATCATCGTTTTTTATGGAATAGAATGGACAAGGATTTATTGAATGATAGTAAATTTTTTGAAAAGCAAGAGATAAAATGGTTCTCGACAAATGAATTGAGAACATTAAAACATCAATTCCGATCATTTTATCAGGAAATGGTTGATATGTTTTTAAAAGATATAAAACGTATAGGAGAATTTGCAAATAAAATGAATGGTTCTCGTTCTGGTTATATAAAACGCAAAACCGTAAAAAGACGCGGTGGATGAGGAGTGCAAGCGGATGATGAGAATCAAGTCAATGAATCATCCGCCGAATAATTTGTTCTATTATTATATAATGAATTCATCTACAGAATATATAAAAACAGAAACTCAAGTTGTCACCTATAAAAATGGAAAGAAACAAGTTCATGGTATGGAATATAATAAAATAAATCGAAATGGAGAACCTGTTATGATAAAGGGTGATAGATGGACAAATAAAAAACATAAGCGGTTTAGATGGATGAATCCATTGTATATTGATAGCAGAAGCAAAAGCAAAAGCAAAACAAGAAAACAAAAAAGTTCATTGAATCTTGTCCCGTCAAGGGGAATGCCGATTTTCAATGGTAAAAAAGCCTATCGAAAGTCTAAGAAAGCAAGATTCATGAACAAAAAATAATATAAACCCATATATGAAGTAACAGAAATAATATATATTATAAAGAATGTGTGAATTTTTGAGAGCGAGCATACAAATAAATTTGCCGTTTCTTTAGAGTAAGGTATAAATAACAAAAAAAAATACATAGTAATTATATAATTACTATGTCTTCGTGGAAACAGATCGGAGGTATAAAAAATATGGAAACGTCAAATAAAATAAACACACATACATTGTCTGTTAATTCATTATTTATGAAAGAGCCATATATAGGAACATTTGATATTTGTGGCATATTGACAGTATCAGCGAATACGTTGCTTAATAATTTAAATACTTCAGGTGATTCATTATTCAATGGACCGGCTACATTCAATCAAAGCTTCAAAACATTGGGAAATATAGATAGTGAAAAAAGCATTAATGCAAGAAATCATATTGTATTAGGAAATATATTATATTTTGATAGTGGTAGGTCGCAATTTTTATATGGTAATACAAGTGGATTTGGAATTAATACTAGTGATCCTCATGCAGGACTAGATATATCTACCAATTTTATTAAAGGATTTAACATTTTATCTAGTCGGACCCAAAATATAAACACTCTTGCACAAAACAACGATGGAAAAGGATTACAAATAGGAGTTGATCCAAATACAACATATGTTAGTTTTTTTAATGATCATACTATAACATCTGGAGTTGTAGACGGAAATATTACATATAATAATGGAGGTGTCTTGTCAATTGATGTTCAAAAAAATATCAATTTGTTTGCGCCGGTATCTGTTTCAAATAGAGGGAACGTACTTCATGTAAATGGTGAAACAGTTGTTATTTATGATACGTCCAATGGTATATTTTATGGTAATATTTTTAATACACCTGTTACTAGTGGTACTGCATTATCGATGATATCAAATGATGTATCTTCTAATACATTTATGTATCTTACAACACCGAATAAAATTGGTCTAGGAATAGGTGGAGGTGCTTATCCAAACGATTTAGCAAGAAGCATGGGAACAATTGGAATAACAAATATTTCAGGACAATACATACCTTCTCAAATACTAGTTTCTGGTACAGATAAGGTAAAATATAAAACAACAACGGGTATCAATACATTTAAACCCAGAACAGAACAATTCGTACTTGATATAAATGGACCTATTCATATTGATAATGGAGATATAACGAATGTTTCGGGAAATGTAGATTTTGAGATTAGATCAATGAGTATGGCTAGAAATTATCCTAATAATATTTTGGCAATAGGAAGTTCATATGATGCTACACCAGTGAATGGTAAATATAGAGAAAAATTATTGAAATCTGCAGATTATGGTAAATCATGGAATACATTTGACATACCAATAGGTGCTTTTGATAATATGAATAATATTACAAGTGTTCACATGTACGATCAAAGTAGTTGTTTTTTAACTGGAGACATCGGTTATATACAATATAGTCCGAATGGTGGATATAACTGGTATTCTATTACTTCTGGCTTAAGTAATGTTACATGTAATAATTTTTTTGTAAATCCAAAACAAAAAGTAAATGGTAATATTGTTTGCTATTTTTCGTTAAACGTAACTTCTTCACTTTATTCATTTGAAATGCCAATTTCAGGCCAGAAATATATTGATTTTTCGAATAATTCATTTTCTATTGCGCCATTGTTGAAAAATACGACTACGTATATTGATAAAATAAATGGAGTTTTTGTGAATGATAAATCATTGTATCTTGCAGGAAATTCTATTTTAAAATATAATGTCACCAATGAAAGTTGGCCTAATATTCCAGAAATACCAAGTGTTCATACTTACTCTACATATTCATATAATGGTGTATATGCTTTTGATAATAGTTTTGTTATTGCGGTAGGAGCCAATATTATTTCATCTACAACAAACGGAGGTGTTTCATGGATAGATACAGATATAACTACAATAAATGGGTATCAAAGTTCTGGTATTGATTTTAAAAGTGTATATATTTATGATTTGTCAAACGCAGTAGCAGTGGGGTCACGCGGGAATATATGGACAACAAATAATAGTGGAATATTATGGAACTATATGCCAAGTAACTTATTAAATGTCTCTGGTAAATCCTTACTTATAACGACTACAGAAAATAATTTTAAAAATGTAGTCATGCCAGATAGTAATACTATAATATTATCAAATAATATACAATCCTATATACAAGGAAGTCGTCAAGGGCGCAGTAATATATATAATGTTTTTATTCCTAATTTTGTAAATCGGTCTAATAATATTGTATTGGATGTTTCGGGAACAGTAAATATTTCTGGCGATTTGAGGATAAGTGATTATGGTGAGATTGTTTCTGATAATTATACCATGAATGTTTTTAGAAAAAATGTTCAAACCATCAATATTGGTGAAGGCGCAGAAACAATCAATATGGGTAATGCTTTGGTAGGAAATACCATTATTAAAAATAATTCCATTACCAATGGCGTTGCCACTTTTTATAATACATTAATAGCAGTAGGTAATGCAATATGTGCAAATGTGTTAGTTAATAATACAACTATTTTGAATGGTGTAGTAGGTGTTAATACAATACCAAAATATACAGTAGATATTTCTGGTAATATTTATACTCGTTCTGAGTTATATGTGTTCAATAAAATGGGCGTAAATACAACAGCTCCTCGGTATGATGTGGATATTTCCGGTGCAGTGAATATTACAAAAACATTGTCAGTTGGCCTAGATGTTTCAATGAACTCGAATGTCTATGTCAAAGGTAATACTCTGTTGTTTAATAAGGTCGGTGTAAATACATTTACACCTCAGTATGATGTGGATATTTCCGGTGCAGTGAATATTACAAAAACATTGTCGGTTGGCTTAGATGTTTCAATGAACTCGAATGTCTACGTCAAAGGAAATACTCTGTTGTTCAATAAGGTCGGTGTAAATACATTTACACCTCAGTATGAGGTGGATATTTCCGGGACGGTGAATATTACAAAAACATTGTCGGTTGGCCTAGATGTTTCAATGAACTCGAATGTCT
>Ga0114976_10000248_pt1 | contig 32884 bp, 34 predicted proteins | sample S_130805_EF_Meta_FD_87319 | JGI IMG/M metagenome (GOLD analysis project Ga0114976, IMG submission 87319) | Freshwater microbial communities from Lake Simoncouche, Canada to study carbon cycling - S_130805_EF_MetaG | ecosystem: Environmental > Aquatic > Freshwater > Lake | place: Lake... | reverse complement strand
TTTTGCACTTTTTGAAAATGAATATTTTCTATAAAAAATCCAGAAAAACTAATGAATTGTAACAATTAATTAATTAATTGTTACAATTCATTAAAAAAATATCAAAAAATCCATTTTCAAAAAGTTCTCGGAATTTGGAATTTTCTTTTTTCTTCTTTTTCTTTTTTCAAAATATTTTGCACTTTTTGAAAATGAATATTTTCTATAAAAAATCTAGAAAAACTAATGAATTGTAACAATTAATTAATTAATTGTAACAATTCATTAAAAAAATATCAAGAAATCCATTTTCAAAAAGTTCTCAGAATTTGGAATTTTCTTTTTTTTTCTTTTTCTTTTTTCAAAATATTTTGAACTTTTTGAAAATGAATATTTTCTATAAAAAATCCAGAAAAACTAATTAATTGTAACAATTAATTAATTAATTGTAACAATTCATTAAAAAAATATCAAGAAATCCATTTTCAAAAAGTTCTCAGAATTTGGAAATTTCTTTTTCCCTCTTTTTCTTTTTTTCAAAATATTTTGCACTTTTTGAAAATGAATATTTTCTATAAAAAATCCAGAAAAACTAATGAATTGTAACAATTAATTAATTAATTGTTACAATTCATTAAAAAAATATCAAAAAAATCCAGAAAATATTTTACTCACTATATTATTACATCAATTCATACAAAAAAAATTTATATAAAAATATATGAATTAATCCTCCATTATTGTTTCGATGCTATGTAGCTTTAATCTTTTTCTTATTTCTACAATTAGTTTACTGAAAAAACCTCGTCCTTGTACGAATAGTTTTGCTTTTACAGCACAACACAAGTCTATGTCAGCATTGTTAGAATTAAAATGTTCTGCGCCTAACTCTTTCATTACATTTTGTAAATATATATTTGACATATTAATACATTCTTCATAGTTTTTTGAACTAGTTTCAGAAAAAAAACATTTACCAATAATATATTTTTTATTATCATTATTTTCAAGTAAAGATTTAATATAATTTATATCTAATGGTTTTTTCCCTTTTTCATGAAATTCATTTCCAGAAATAACATCTCCTAATCGTAAATGTATTACTACACTTTCTGAAATATCTTTTGGTAAAAAATCAATAATTTTATTTATATGGTCCAAAACAAGTCTAGTAATTAGATCTATATCAACAGGTTTATTATTTTTTAAAATATATTTACTACCAATAGAATCAGGATGTTCTATTAGTATTTTATATTTATTACTTTCGTTTAATCCTAATAATACCAAATCACCTAATCTATAAGATGAAACCAGTTCTGAAAAATTTTTTTTATTATCTACTTCTGGTGTATTTGTATCTACTTTGTATAAAATATCTTTCTCATATACACTGGTCAATAATGCTTCATAATCTTTCATGAATGGTACTGGATCCATTGATTTTACAAATTTATCATGGATTGTTTTTTTATAACAATCTATTTTCTTAGGATTATTTACAAGTTCTTCTACTTTATTTATATATTCTTCTTCACTATATGATACTAATTCAGGAAATCCACAATGTAATAAAATGTCAGTTGCTGTGTTATGTAAGTGAATATTTGGCTTTGAATACGTTACTACTGGAATTGAATTATAAAGTGCATTGCAACACGTTGTCATTCCTGAATGTGGATATGTATCCAATAAGATATCAACTTTTGAATACAATTCGTAATAATTATTAGAATCTAAATTGGAATTAATATACGGTATTAATACAAGTCTATCTTTTGATACATTTAATTTTTTAATATAAAAATCTAATCGTTTTTCTACATCATATTCTGCGTTCAATAGTATCATTAACCTTGTATTAGGACACTTTTTAAGTATGATCTTCCATGATTCGATAACATATTTGTTCATTTTTTCTTCACGATTGAAGGCCGCAAGTACAATTTTATCGCATGTAGATTTTGGATTTATTTTAATTGATTGATAATAAGAACCATTGTATAAATAACAACATCTGTTCATGTGTAACAATTTCTCACTATAATATTGTGTAGTATTTTCTACATCACAAACGTAGTCTGTTATTTTATAATCAATACATGATAATCCGGTTGTATTCAAATACCCTATATATGTCATTTGTACAGGACAAGGTTTATATGTCAATGCGTCAATCGAATTACCAGTTGTAATACCATTTAAATCAATCAAAATATCAATATTATTTTTCTTTATTAAGTTTACAATTTCTAATGATGTCATATTCGTTATTAAGAAATATGTGTGTTCTAAATTGATGAATAAATCATTACTAGTAAAAGGACTATTCGTGAATAAATAAATATCGAATTTTTCAATATCATGGTTTTGTAAAATAGGTAATATAAATGACGATACTGCGTGGTTTATAAAATCGCTTGAAATATAGCCAATCCTTGGTTTTTTATTATGTTTATGAATTGTTTTTATTGATTGTTTTTTCATAAACGCTTCATACGCATAATAAATATCATTTGCCAGTGTATCATATACAAAATTTGAACCATAGATACAACTACTTAATATATTTGTATGTATATGAATTTCTTCATCTGTATATGATTGCTTTGAATTCTTCAATATTTGAGTTGATTCGTATTCTACTAAATTTTGCTGATATATTTTTTCTGCATTATCTAGTTGTCCTAATTTTTCATATACATTTGCTAAATTACATTGACATCTAGCTATGTTGCCCCAATTTTTTTTTGAATTTGTATTCATAATCGAAACTGCCTTTTTCAAATAATATACTTGCTTATATAATGAAATTTTATCTAATGTGTCTACATATAAAATTATAAAACGATAATCCTCTAAAAATGTATTTAAATTACTATTTTCTTCCATTAATTTTAATAATTTTCCATGATGTTTTTTTTTTACTAAACAAATAGACAATTCTATAACATTTTCAATGTTTGAATTATTTATATTATATGATTTTTCAAAACAATCAAAAGCTTTATCTATATTAATTGTTTTGAATTCGAATCCAATATAATAATATAAATCAGGTCGATTTGGATATAATTCTACTAATTTTTGGACTATTTCTTCTTTAGTATTAATATCCTTTACATGTTTCATAAGTTTAATTCCTTCAGCAACTAATACTTCTTCATTTTTATGTATCATATTATTATTTAGGGTATCGTTATATAATTTAAAAAAATCCATATGTATATGTATATATATGTCTTTAAGTACTAATTATAAGATAAATGGAACCGAATTTGGTACTGCTTTTGACACAAGTAGTCCGGGTGGAACTTTATTTGGACAAAGTAGTATTGTAACTGGTATAAAGGATAACGGTACTGATATTGGCAGTTTAATAACAAATATGCCTTCTTATTTTGCGAGTAGTTACAACCCGCCTTCTAGCATAGCCGGAAAATATACTTTTAATAATATTAATGCTACATGGACATCATCTAGTAGTGCCCCTATTAAAAGTTGGACTTCTATATCAATATCAAGTACAGGACAATATGCTGTTGCTGGTGCCGTCAATGTTGATGCTACTAATGATAAAATTTATTACTCAAGTGATTCAGGAATAACGTGGACATCATCTAGTAGTGCCCCTAGTGCGAGTTGGAGAGGTGTATCAATCTCAAGTACAGGACAATATGCTGTTTCTGGTATATGGGATGGTCGAATTTATTACTCAAGTGATTCAGGAATAACGTGGACATCATCTAGTAGTGCACCTAGTGCGTATTGGTATAGGGTATCAATATCAAGTACAGGACAATATGCATTAGCAACAGCATATGATGGTAAAATTTATTACTCAAGTGATTCAGGAATAACATGGGCATCATCTAGTAGTAGCCCTCCTAGTGGGGAGGTGTATGTATCAATCTCAAGTACAGGACAATATGCTGTTGCTAATATGTGGAATGGTCGAATTTATTACTCAAGTGATTCAGGAATAACGTGGACATCATCTAGTAGTGCCCCTAGTGCGAATTGGGCTTCGATATCAATCTCAAGTACAGGACAATATGCTGTTTCTGGTATATGGAATGGTCGAATTTATTACTCAAGTGATTCAGGAATAACGTGGACATCATCTAGTAGTGCCCCTAGTGCGAATTGGACTTCTATATCAATATCAAGTACAGGACAATATGATGTTGCTAATGTATATAGTGGTAAAATTTATTACTCAAGTGATTCAGGAATAACATGGGCATCTAGTACTTCCCTTACATCAAATATTCTTTGGAATTGTATATCAATATCGAGTTCAGGACTATATGTTGTTGCTTGTTCGACGGGGAATGGTAGAATTTATTACGCAAACCTATTCTCCGATTTATGTAAAGTATTAATGCATAAACCTATTAGTAATACTACATGGACAACTACTAGTAGTGGTTCAGCCAATTGGAGATGTGTATCAATGTCAAGTACAGGACAATATGCTGTTGCTGGTGTATATAATGGTCGAATTTATTACTCAAGTAATTCAGGAATAACGTGGACATCATCTAGTAGTGCCCCTAGTACGAATTGGGTTTCGATATCAATCTCAAGTACAGGACAATATGCTGTTGCTAATGCATATAATGGTAAAATTTATTACTCAAGTGATTCAGGAATAACATGGGCATCTAGTACTTCCCTTACATCAAATATTTATTGGAATTGTATATCAATATCGAGTTCAGGACAATATGCTATTGCTAGTGTTTATCATAATAGTGGTACTACATTATATTACTCAAGTAATTCAGGAATAACATGGACAGCTACATCACAAACAACACCATATTTTACTGGAGTAGCAATATCATCTACTGGACAATATGGTGTTGCTTGTACAGCTGATTATGGTGGCTCTCTAATTTTTTACTCAAGTAATTCAGGACAAACATGGATGTCGGCGACTAGTTTAAGTAATACCCCGTATAGTCTAGCAATATCATCTACTGGAACATATGCGATTTGCGCCGTTAATAATGGAACTATTTATTACTCAAGTAATTCAGGAATAACATGGACAACATCAAATGCCACTACTGCGTCTTGGTATAATGTATCAATTTCAAGTACAGGACAATATGCTATGGCTTGTGCCGATCTTAGCAAAGTAATTTATTATTCAAGTGATTCAGGACGAACGTGGACATCAACTAACTCTCAACCTCTAAATTGGCGAAATGTATCAATATCATCTACCGGACAATATGGTATTGCTTGTGCTTATAATAATAATAATATTTATAGAATACAACAATAATAAACTTTTTCATACTTATCATTTTATCAAGTATTCATTTTATCAAGTATGTATATAGAGAATAAACAAACTCATAAACGCAAATTATAGATGAAAATATTCGTTACATCGACCTGAAATAATTGTAATCGAAATGTACATTTCGATTAGAATTAATTTTTTCGGAGAAGGTTCGTATACATTATATTCGTATTTTTAAAAAATAAAATATGAATTTAGTTTTTATTAGATGGAAAATTTATTCCTTTTTGCCATTTTCACAACCGTTTTGTTTGTTTTAATCAAATTAGTTGAAATGAAGTATTTAGAGAAAGAGTTCAAACCCCTGAAATATATTGTCAGAGACGCAGTTATTGTATTCAGTTCTGCTTTAGGTGCTGCATATGGATTTTTTTATATGAAAGGATCTATTAACGATTTCTTCAACATTGTCACAGAAAATAAAACTCTTAACATGGAAGCCACCCAAATATTTACAGATACACCTGGATTCTAATCAACATTTTATTATAATTATGTATATTTGTCTACATACTCTTCATATATTTCTTTCATAACACGATGACCATGATCATTATAATGATATATTTTTGGTTCATGCACTATTAAATCATTAATATTATATCCTTTTTTTGTTATTTCTGTAACTGGATCAATAAATAAAAGATTTTTCTTTGCGCAAATGTTTTCTAATAATTTGGATAATTCATACCTTTCGCCCTTATATTCTGTCACTATATGTCCAACAAATATTATTTTATTATTATTTAACTCATTCATTATTTCAGTAATATCATTTTCTATTTCTTCATCTGTCTGTTTGTTTATTTCAATATTGTTTGATATTATCTCATTACTGAATTGAGATAACGCGCTATGAACATATACATTATTATATTTATAAGTATTTTTTCCACATATTTCAATAATAAAAATATCCGTTTTTTCAAATATTTCATCAAAGTCTTTTGAATATATCGGTTTTTTATCTATCATTGGTGTCCTAAATGTAGTTATAGTTTGTTCTGGTGACAAATGATTGTATTTAATAAATTTAATTACTTCTAAAATTTCTTTTGTATCATAAGTATAAGAAATTTCAAATTTAATTCGCGTATTATAACTTGATAATGAATCTAACCTACAAGTTCCAAATATAGTAACATTTTTTGAAGTCATATAATATTATAATATTATATATTATCATTTACTACGCATAACATGGCATTGCATCTATATCAATCGAACCCTCTATTTTTTCATCAATCTTAAATTGATTAAAAAAAGGGTCTGATAATTGTGCTTCAGGGGTATGCTTATGAACAGTTCTAGCAATCATTTTATACAATTTGAAGTTCTCATATCTTTCGTCGCCATTTTTCATATATAACACATTCTTTCCATTATCATCTGTTACCCATCGAATCACCGTTCTTTGTAATTCGTCTGGCTCAAACCCCTTTTCCGTCTCATCTTCGATATCTAAAATAAAATCATATATAGAACACCCTAATCGACATAAATCAAAACTATAATTCGGATCTAAACGCGGTTTTCTATCATTAAAATAAGGTTCGAAATTATATTGTGTATGTGCATCACCTTCCGGTGCAAAACTATCGCTACAAAACGTCTTTCCTTGAAATTTATATATGGCTCTTCCATAGTCTATTATTTTGAATATTTTGCCATAAGTAGGAACCTTATAAAACGTATTTGCGTATTTATATGTAATAAACTCTTGGTCGGTTTTAATAAACATGATATTATTTGTATGAAGGTCATTGTGTGTAAAGTGAAATACTTTTTGGTATATAAGAAGAGACATGATCACTTGAAATAGAGCGCTCGCTGCAGTATTTAAATCTAATTCTCTTTTTACAAATAGTTCGTCTAATGTGCCTTCGCATTTCTCAAGACAAATCATTTGAACCGGGAAATTATACAAAAACGCATTTATTTGTTTCTCATCTTCGTCTTCGTTTTGTTCATCGTCTTCATCTTCCTCTTGTTCAATGTCCTCTTCCTCTTCGTCTTCTTCGTCTTCGTCTTCCTCTTCATCGTCTTCCTCTTCCTCTTCGTCTTCTTCGTCTTCTTCGTCTTCTTCCTCTTCGTCTTCTTCGTCTTCTTCGTCTTCGTCTTCTTCGTCTTCTTCGTCTTCGTCTTCGTCTTCGACATCATCATTGTCTTCATCTTCCGAGTAATTCAATTCACTATTATTAGAACTATTTACAGATGATGTTTCTGACCCTGTTCTCTGATATACACAATCTGTTACGATTGGTTCTGCTTCAGATATATTGGGTCCGGTGTCAGATACAATATTTTCAATATTTTCAATATTTTCATCAATATCTAGTACATCCAAAGAAACATGTGAAACGTTTGAACTATTGTGAATAAGCAGCTTATTTTTATTATTTCGAGAACCAAAATTCACAAACGGACTATCTGTATCTTCGATTTCGTATATTTTACCTTTATTTTCAACAAAATAATCAGATTGTACCAAATAATCCAAATCATCGGCTGCATTAAATTTATATTTCTCTTGTATTCCTAAAAAAGAACCATAATAGTCAATTGCGTTTTTACAGTCATGATTATGTAATAACTGGCTTGACAAATAACAAAAGAAATTATCTACATATGAAGCATTATTCGGATTCTTCAATTTATCATTACATGTATTGTTATATGATGGAAGTGTTCTCAATGTTTCCGTATTATTCTTGTATTTTCCAATCAAAAATCGGATTGGATCTAATAATGGAGAAAATTTAACAAAAATATTACGTTCAATTTGAGAACCTGTTTCACTATCGACAACATGATTTAAATCCTGAATACAATATTTATGATTTAATGCAATAGTATCATAATTCGAATCATTCATTTCAAAAAATTTGTCATAAATCGGGTTATAACATTGTATATCTGATATTTGAAATGGTTGATAATTATGTGCTTCTTCTTGAATTGTTTTACTATTTGAATTCTCATACATTTGTTCTAAATCTTCGAGAACCACTTTTTTAATCTTTCGGTAATTGACATTGAATTTAGTCATTTATATACTTCAAAAGAATATTATATTCATGTATTTTAACGAAATATATATGTCTGCGTCTAAATGAATAATAAAAATACGTTGAATTATATATAATGACATTGGAATTGAAGAAGTTCGATATGAAAACAATCACCTTTAAACCTGATGAAAATAAAGGACCAGTTATTGTAATGATTGGACGTCGTGATACTGGTAAGTCTTATTTGGTAAGAGATTTATTATTTCACCATCAAGATATACCTATAGGAACTGTTATTTCTGGTACAGAAGCCGGTAATGGATTCTATGCGTCACATGTTCCTAAGCTTTTCATTCATGAAGAATATAATTCAGTATTGATTGAAAATATTCTAAGAAGACAAAAAGTGGTACTCAAACAAGTTAATAAAGAACTTGAACAATACAGGAGAACCACGATTGATCCTCGCGCATTTGTTATATTAGATGATTGTTTATATGACCAATCGTGGACGCGCGACAAATTGATGCGTCTTTTATTTATGAACGGCAGGCATTGGAAGGTAATGTTGATCATTACAATGCAATATCCACTCGGTATACCACCAAATTTGAGAACCAATATTGATTATGTCTTCATTTTGCGTGAGCCGTATATGACAAATCGAAAACGTATATGGGAGAACTATGCGTCTATGTTTCCTACTCTAGAATCATTCAACTCAGTAATGGATCAGACAACTGAAAATTTTGAATGTTTGGTAATAAACAACAACGCAAAATCAAACAAATTAAATGACCAAATATTTTGGTATAAAGCAGAAGGCAGACCAGATTTCAAGCTAGGTTCTAAAGAATTCTGGGAAATATCGAAGGGTATGGGTTCAGACGATGAAGACGAAGCATATGATCCAAGTAAATCCAAAAAGAAAAACACAGGACAACAGATAACAGTGAAAAAAGGAAAGTGGTGATAATCTCATGAAATACTATCGACATGTTCGAATATACTAAATATTTTTAGGAAATGTTTTCCATTCACTAGTGTTTATATCTTTATATTCAATAATATTATTATCTAAAACTCGTATTTCAAATTGTTTGTGTTCATTTAACCACACTTCTTGAGGATTAGACGGTTTATTTTTTGCGAAATGAGCAGTATTATCAACTCTATCTTTGTAAGTGAAGAAAATGAAATCGAATAATGGAAATATAATATTGTAATTTCCTTTACTTTCACCTTTTGTTAAATGATGAAGTGTATGATACCAAAATAAATATTTATATACAGATGAATTTTCATTCGGTACAAAAAAACGAACTGGACTATATACAGTGTTATCACTAAATTTTAATTTCTTATTACATTCTACATATACCTTATGATAATGACTATGTATGGAACTCCATACCCATAAATAAACATTCATCAATAAAAATGTCATAAACAGTGTAAACGTTAATGAAAATGATTTCTTAAAATTCGGAAAATAATTCCAAAATAGTGTCATACTTATTATTGCAAGAATACATATTGAAATAATTTCACTATCTATCATATTGAATACTAAACCTTCTTCAATATAATTATCTGATGGAAGCGTTTGGTCTAAATATGTTTGTTTATGATGGGCAATATGAGAATTTTCCATTTTTATATCAAAATAATCCAATAGTTTTTTTAAAAATCCATTGTAATGCATTACATAATAATGAGACAACCATTCAAATAATGAAATAAATATGTAAAACATAACTATAAACCATACAAACATCATCATATCATTCTTGATTGATTTCATATAATGTATATTATTATATAATCTCCTCTCATATATTTCAATTTGTATATTATAATATATTATACAAATTATAAAACCATTTTTGTTTACTCGCTTTCGGTAACCGTAATTCCATCATCATTTAATTTTTGTTGATTGTATTCAATCACTTTATCATTATATGCTTTTGTCTCTTCTTCTGTTGCAACTTCTCTACCATCAAAATCAACTGTTTCTTTTACACCTACTAAATTGCCTTGTTCATCAATCGATTGTGTCAATTTGTTACCACTCTTTTGTGCCAATTTAATATTTTCTTCAATTGCCTTCTTCTTTGTCTCTTTGACTCGGCGCTCAAATTCCTCTTTCGCCTTCTCTTCGTTCTTGATTTTTTCACTATGTAGTTGATTCAATTCATCTTCCATAAACTCGATTCGACCAGTCTTATATGCGTCAGGATCCCATGGTAACCAAATACCTACTGGACCTACTAAAATATCATGGTTTGGGTCAAGATCACGGATCTTCTTACATTTCATTTCTGCTTCCTCTTGACTCGGAAATACACCACGTATTTTTAATCCACGCACAGATGTTTGGAACTCGTGCGCCTTTTGAAACTTTTGCGTTAAAGCCTCTTCGTTCTTATCCAAAAAATTCTTGTAATCGTCTTCCACTCCTTGTTGCTTAAGTTTAACACCTTCTTCTGTAATAAACTCGGTATAATCAGTCATAATTGTTTCCACATCCAATCCATGTTTAAAAGAGATGAAATGAATAAAATCGAAAAATTTATCCATCGATTTCTTGAAATCCCATTGTTTTAGGAATTCTTCAAACATATAAATTTCTCTTTGTTTCAATAACTTTTCGGGTGAAATAAATGACAGACATGCGAATTTTTGTCCAGCAATCGGTTGGTCTTCATCACATAAATCAATATATTTAGGATTAATTTGACCATTTTCCAAAATCTTTCTTTCGAAACCTGACATTATATATATTTAGCAAGACTTGTTTATATTATTTTAAACTTATTACAATTTTTTTATTTTGTTATAATATATAACAAAATGAGCGGAGGATTCGATTTTTCAGAGCTTATCAAAAGAGCTATTAAGTACATTGTCGAGGGTATTATTGTCGCTTTAGCAGCTTATGCTATTCCTAAAAAGTCTTTGAACATTGAAGAAGTCGTTATTATCGCATTGACTGCAGCGGCTACATTCAGCGTTCTTGATGTTTTCATACCATCTATGGGTGCGGGCGCAAGAGGAGGCGCAAGTTTTGCAATTGGCAGCGGAATTGCAGGAGGAATTAAGCTAGCAGGTGTTTAAAAAACTTTATTTTTTGCTGCATAATAAAATTATATAATTTATTCGTTAAATTATATAAAAACTATATTATAGATCATATAATGGAAATAGAAATAGCTGAATTAAGAAAGGAAAATACTATGTTAAAAATGGAATTAGAAAAAATTAAAGAACAATTAAATAGATATGTTGCGCCAGAACGTCATAAAACGTATTATGATAATAATAAAGAAAAAATAAAAAAACGAGTAAAAGATTATCAAGAGAATACAAACTATCAATCGACCATTTCAAAAGAAAAGAAAAAACAATACGCAAGAACCGCATATTTAAATAAAAAAGCAAAACTATCAAAAATACAGATGTTAGATGAAAATATATAATTTAACGGAAAAAGACATAAAAACAACATTCATTATATACATATATATGTCGGTATCAAAATATACATATGATGTATTGAAACGATATTGTCTGAAAAACAATATTATTCTTTCAAAAGATTATTCACAATTACCTCTAAAAGGGAAGGCAATTATAGAAGCAAAATGTAAAAATGAGGAATGTAATAATAATTTCAGTAAATTATTTTCTACATTATTACTGTATGAAAATTTTTATTGTAAATCATGCTCTGGAAAAGTGACTTACGCAAAAACTAAAAAAACGTGTTTGGAAAAATATGGAGTTGAAAATGTATTTCAAAGTAATACCCATAAGGAAAAAATAAAGGAAACTTGTTTGGAAAAATATGGTGTAACAAATCCTATGAAAAATGAAAAGGTTCGTGAAAAAAATAAGAAAACATGTTTTGATAAATATGGCGTGTCGAATGTTTTTAATTCAGAAATACATAAGGAAAAAATAAAAAATACATGTCTAGAAAAATATGGTGTTGATTGTCCATTTAAGTCAGATATTGTAAAAAATAAAATTAAAAATACAAATATGGAAAAATATGGTGTAGAAAATCCATCACAAAACCCTGATACTATTAAAAAAACAAAAAAAACATGTTTAGAAAAATATGGAGTTGAACATCCATTACAGAATAAAGAAGTCATTTCAAAAGTCCAAAATACCTGTATGGAAAAATACGGTGTGAAAAATACATTTCAACACGAAGATTTCAAACAAAAATCGCGAGAAACATGCTTAGAAAAATATGGAGTTGAAAATGCTATAAACTGTGAATCTATACGCAATAAAATGAACAAAACAATTTTTGAAAAATACGGTGTTGAACATCAGTCACAATCTCAAGAAATAAAAGACAAAAAAAGGAAAACATCTATGGAAAACTACGGGGTTGAACATACTCTTCAATCAAAAGAAGTTAGAGACAAAGGCAAACAAACAATGATGGAAAAATATGGAGTAGAAAACGCAATGAAGTCTGATATAATAAAAAATAAATTAAAAAATACTAATTTAGAAAGATATGGTGTAGAAAATGTATTTCAATCAGAAATTCATAAAGAAAAAATCAAGAATACATGTATAGAAAAATACGGTGTTGAAAATGTCATGTATAACCCAGATATAGCTGCGAGGTCATTACATAATATGGCTAAAAAGAAAATATATACATTTCCATCAGGAAATGAAGTCATGGTCCAAGGATATGAACCGTTTGCTCTCGATAGACTAATACAAATAGAACAAATAGATGAAAGCGATATAGAAACACAAAGAGAAGATGTTCCTGAAATATGGTATAATGACCCTTCAGGAAACAAACACCGTCATTATGTTGATATATTTATTCAAAACCAAAACCGTTGTATTGAAGTCAAATCTACATGGACATACCAAATGGAACATTGTTATATATTTGAAAAACAGGAAGCGGCAAAAAAACTTGGATACCATTATGAAATATGGATATTTTCAGAAAAAGGAGAACTGGTAAACACTTATATATAAAATATAATAAAGACAAAATGTATTATATTTTATCCTATATGCAAAAGTCTTGTGCTATTTACGTAGTGAATTATAAAGATGATGTTCGTCGTGAAAAAATGACACAACGTGTGAAATCGATGGGTATGGACGCGCATTTTGTAGACCCAGTCTCTACTCAAGACCCCAGAATCGCCAATCAACCAATCTCTGATTTTGAAAAAAGAAATTGGTCTATTTTTTTCCAACATGTGGATTGTATGAAACATTTCAGCGAGAACACTACATATGATTATTGTATTATTTGTGAGGACGACGTCATGCTTTCGAGAACATTGAAAACCCAGATACCAGATATTATTGATCTTTATGATAAAACCGAATTAGACATTTTACTGCTTAGTTATTTGTGGCCATTTGAAGTTGCCGAAGATAACTATTTTCCAGTATTACATCGAGATGAACAATACAAGATCCAAGGATATCCTGTCGATTTATGGGGTGCTCATATGTATTTTATGTCAAGGTCGCACGCGCGAGTACTAGTCGAAAGATATACACCAGAATATGCTATTGCTCAAACTGGAGAACAACCTTTTTGTACAGATTGGCAATTCACCAAATTTGGCAAAAGAGGACTCATAGTGCCCATGGTTGGAGTAGAAGAGGGCGATGTTAAAACAGACCATCCTGACCAAGTCAGTTTTCATCGTAGATGTTTTGAATATAATTATCATCCAGATAAGTATCTATAATGGATAATAGTCAATTTCGTATTCAAATCGAACGTTTTCATATTTTGATTTTACATATTTACAATCAATATCGAGAACCTTCATATTTTCTACAAATGAAACATTGAGATTGTTATTTATAGTATGTTCATAAACATATTTTGCGGTATTTACATTATAACTAACGCGATTATGTATTATATCGATCCATTCATTATATTTTGGCAAATAATAAAATTTGGATTTATCCAAAAAACAAGACAAATCTATTTTCTTTTTATCTGGTCTAAATGTCAATAACCACTCCTTTTTTTTACTACTATTATTCGTCTGTTGATTCTTTACATCTGAACCAATGTCAATTCCTTGAAATGAAATAGCTGTATTTATATCAAATTCTAGGTCGTTCTTATTTTGATTACATATTTGGATTTTTATAGACATTGGTCTCAATGTAGATATAATGCGTAAAAACTCGTTTGTAATAGAATTCAATAAATATTCCTCGTATTTGGAAGAATCAATATATAAATTTTCTTTTGGCAATTTTATATATAATTTTTTGAGAACCACGGCCTCTTTAATAATAAAGTCTGTTTTTTTCTGTAAGTCGGATTGTTTTACTATATCAATGGTTCCAGGGAATTCTTGCGACATCAAGTTTTTATATAAGGACCAATTTGTACAAAAAGAACCTTTATAATGCTTATCTGCTAAAACTATCAAAAAATTCATAAAATCATTCTCTCTATTTTGTTTTACTAATGACGTAATTGTGTAGGTTTCTGAATGTTTTATTTTATCCATAATTTGATTATATTTCTCTAGGTCTAATTCGTAATTTTGAACACAATCTGTAAATAAACACGAGAACATTATATTATATTATTATATATTTTCCATTTGTTACATTGACACATCCAACAAAATCCGTTTTTGTAACATTTTTTACATGACAATATACAAATTCTACTTTAGATAGACTTTTCAGTTTATTTGTATTATTTTTACACAATAATGAACCCATTTTTATTATATATTTAACTTTATTTCTATCAATATCGTAAGGTACTTTACAAATTACATGACACGACGAAATATTATTTGCGTGAAACCAAATGTCGGTTGATTCTGCAGCGTCAATCATTCGATGGTTATCTTCTTTGGAAGTGCCAACCCAAAAAGTAATTGATTTATTTAATCCTTGTATATAAACGGTTTCAATTTTCATTTTTATATGATATACTATATCATATAAAAAATCAATCAATCAATTTTTTATACTGTCGGAAAGAACTCCCAGTCCAATTCCATACATACCTTTTTCCATATCATATCTTGGTCTAACTGTTTTTCTCTATCTTTCATCATTGGAATATAAGGCAAATACTGGGTTTGGTTTAATAAAACACATAATTGATATAATGTATACGTATAATTGAAAAAATTGCGACGATTTGGAGGACAATGCATTGCCCATGGCTTTTGAATTTCAATAAAGAGAACACATAATGTTTCATGTAATTCTTCATTCATAATGGGCGGTTTAATACCAAATATAGAATTAATATATTGGATATGTTCAAAATACTTATTAAACCCTAACTTGCGCAATATTTCTCGCATCTTGTCGTAATTAATTTCGGAATAATTTTTGATACGCTCTTTTTTAATACGGTCTCTGATTGCTTGTATCACTTCGTCTGGTATCTGTGTTGTTTCTTTTGCTTGAAATTGTGATAAAATCTCTTTAAAATGATTTAATCTGATATAAGCGGTATATGATACTTCATTCGGTGGTTCTTTATTTGTCGGTTTATTGGAATCCACGATATAAGTGATAAATTTTCCACATAATGTATTATTACAAATAAGAATTCCTTCTTCGTCTTGAGGAATAAGTTCTCCAATCTTACATGATTCACATACATCAGAAGAAACAATATAATCTTGAATATTAATATAGTCATTTGTTACATTCTTCCAATAATTCTGATAGGTCATTCTCGATTGATTGTATTTCATTGAAGTTGGATTTGCTGTTTCTGGATTGTTAGATGTAATTTTAAAAAAAGAATTGAGAACATTGGTGTTTTTCTTATTGGAACCCGATGATATGTCTTTTTTTTGTTCAAAATAATCAAATATATATTTAGAGTTCTCCAAAAAATATTGCTTTTCTTGATTTTCAAAGGATTTAATTTGTTGCAGTTTAATTTTGATTAGATCTTTAGTATCCATATATTCATCTATCTTTAATGGCTTCTTCAATGTTCTCAATTTATTTTTCAGGTTCTCAATTTCCTCTTTTAATAAAGGTATATTTTCATTATTGTTCTTTTGGAAAATTAACAACATCTCTGTATGTTTTTCATCAATTGTTTTAGAACTCTTCATTTATTATTTTACTTTTATGTTTTTATATATATTTTATGTGTTTGCATATATTTATGGATTCTTTGTTCGTATTGATAGACATTTCAAAATATGTCATAGTATATAATGGAAAATCAAATACAGTTCTCGAAAAAAGAGTTTCAAAAGATGGTTTTTATTATAAACGCAATTGAAAAAGGATGGTCAGTTAAAAAAATAGAGGATTCCTATATTTTCACAAAAAAACATGAGGGGAAAAAAGAAGTATTTCAAAATGATTATTTAGAAAAGTTTGTTGAAACGAATTTGACTCTTTCTATGAACCATCATTTGTAGATTGTATCATCATATATAGAGAGAACACTCTATATATGGTCATCCATATTACAAAGATTATTATATTTACGGATGATCATTGTCGGAGTCAGATGACTCTATTTTATCAGAGTCGGAGGAATCTATTGCGAACCCGCCACCTTCGATAAACTTTACTTTTTTAGTAGTTACATTATTGATTTGTAAGATAAAAGAACCACTTGGTTTAAGTTTTTCTAGCTTAACCAATTCATGAGGATCAATGTCATTGAACTGTACTTTTGTATTCAAATAAGCAGATAGAAATATATTCTTCTCTGTATGAATAATAATATATACATGACTTAACTTTGTTACCATAAATAATATATTTGTTAGGAAAATAACGAGGGTTTGATTGCCAAGAGAATATTCACTAATAATTACACTGCTTGTTGCAATATTCACAAAATAAATACACATTACAATATAACTTATGTATTGATAGTGACGGTCAATCGCAAACAATTTTTCTCGTTTTTTTATTGGGAACATGTTAAGTCGTCTTCCAACAGAGATATTATCTGACGCAATTGTATTATTTACTTCCAGTAGTTTTATTAACGTTTCTTCTCGTCTCATTTCAAATATATACATCACTACAAAAGCAGAGATAGTTATATAATTCATAACTAGTCCTATAAAATAGAAATCACTATCCGATTCTAGATTTTCCATAAGAGTACATACATGATCATCACATCTTTGAGGAACAAATATGATTAAAAGAGAAGAAATCATTACGCGATATAATTCAAGTGATACGCTAATAACCATATTCAAGTGTTGTTGAAAATCTTGGCTTGTAACATATGTTATAATATTGTCATACAACGTTGACTGAATATTGTTATCCATCGTTTATTTATATTATAAGAATAAAAACGAATTTGCAAATATTTTCATTATACAATTTCATTATGCTTTATATAAAATATAGTATCACTACATAAATTCGTTCAATATAATCAATATTTCACTTAACGCAATAAATAACAATATTTAGCAAATTTTGTTGTCTAACAATATATAATAAATATATATAAATTATTATTTATGGGTTCAATCCAACCTGACAGTATCACGTTGAATGATGAGAATATCAAGAATTTTGTGAGCAATTATTTAAGACATAAACAAACCAATAAATCTTGTGTTGATCTAGCTGAATACGATGATGAGTATATTAAGATAGGATGTATTCATGGTATGGACATACCATCAATGAATGATTGGGATGTTAGCGAAGTAACTAATATGAATTCGCTTTTTAATGGTTTAAGCACATTTAATGAAAACATAAGCAAATGGAATGTTAGTAAAGTAAAAGATATGAGTAATATGTTTGTTGGTTGTTCAGAATTTAATCAAGATTTAAGCAGTTGGGTTGTTAGTAAAGTAGAAAATATGAGTAATATGTTTGCTGGTTGTTCAAAATTTAATCAAGACTTAAGCAATTGGATTGTTAGTAACGTAGAAAATATGAGTAATATGTTTGTTGGTTGTTCAGAATTTAATCAAAATTTAAGCAGTTGGGATGTTAGAAAAGTAGAAAATATGAGTAATATGTTTTATCGTTGTAGTAGCTTTAGAAATGGAGGAAGTAATCCATTAGTATGGATGGTTAAACCTACGACTCTAAAATATATTTATCATAATGTTGATTATAGAGAGATTAAAATAAATATAACACGTATGGATGGTAAAAAAATCACCGACGATAACATAACAGACAACGAGGATCTAAAGCTAACGTTTACATTTGAAAAAAACGGTGGTAAATATAGAATACGAAATTCAAAATATAGTTACAGTAATAAAAGAATAAATAAAACCAAAAAAAAATAAAGTAGAAAAAAAAAATCAGCAGAAGACAAGCGTGGAAAAACAAAAAATAAAAGTATACCTAATTATATTGATTTGATATAACTGAAAAATAGAAAATTGCTTTACTCTAAGTAAAACGAAGATTGATGTTCCTAAAACTTAGCAAATGAAATACTCAATAATAAAACGGTTAAACCGCTATTTTTTTCATTATAATTCGATATTTAACGGTCGTAAAATTGATATATTTTTACATTATAATATACCAATAAAATGCCAGTATGTGAATATGGTAGTTGTTCAATATCCGCATGTTTCAATGTATATGGAGAACAAAAAGCAAAGTTTTGTAGAACGCATAAAACAGATGATATGATAAATATTGTTGATAAATTATGTGAAACATGTAACATAAAAAGGGCCATGTGTAACTATAAAGGCAAATCTGGAGGTATATATTGTATTGACCATATGTTAGAAGGAATGGTAAATGTAAAAGGAAAACGTTGTTCATATAAAGGTTCAAATAATGAAATATGCTATACTGCTCCAATATATAACTATGATGGTGAAATAAAGGGTAAATATTGTATCGAACATAAATTAGAGAATATGATAAATGTTACTGGCAAACGGTGTTTGAAGAATGACTGTAACAGAATTGCGCAATTTAATTTTGATGGAATGAATAGTGGTATTTATTGTTCTCAACATAAAGAAGATGGTATGATAGATATAAAACATAAGCGGTGTGAATACGATACCTGTATGAGCAATCCTTCTTATAAATTTGAAACTGATACGAGCTCTAGATTTTGCTCAAAACATAAATTAGAAGGGATGGTAGATGGTAAACATTCAATGTGTAAAATGGAAAACTGTAATAAATCTGCAGGATATAACCTTATGGGAATAAAAACACCAATGTATTGTGTAGAACACAAGAAAGAAAATATGGTAGATGTGAAACATCATTTCTGCATGGAAACTGGATGCGACAAGCGACCAATATTCAATTATGAAGGGTGTAAAAAGGGTATTTATTGTTTTGAGCATAAAAAAGAAAATATGATTAATCTATTTATAAGATACTGTAAATCATCATGGTGTAATAGTTGCGCAAATACAAAATATGATAATTATTGTATAAACTGCTTTATTCATTTATTTCCAGATAAACCGATTACTAGAAACTATAAAACAAAAGAGAAGGCAATTGTAGATTTTGTAACAACGACATTTGATAAATCATGGATTTATGACAAACGAATTACAAATGGTTGTTCAAAACGACGTCCTGATTTATTTTTGGATATGGGAACGCATGTAATAATTATAGAGATTGATGAAAACCAACATATTAGTTACGATTGTTCATGTGATAATAAAAGATTGATGGAAATTTCGCAAGATGTAGGACATCGACCAATTATATTTATTCGATTTAATCCCGATGATTATATTGATTCAAATGGTCAAAAAATAAAAACTTGTTGGAGCTTAAATAAAAAAACGAATATATTACATGTTCCTAAAGCTAAGCAAACTAAATGGAATAATCGGCTAGATGTCTTAAAAAATCAAATTCAATATTGGTTAGATAATACTACTGATAAAACTGTTGAAATTGTTCAGATATTCTATGATAATATGTTTATGTAATATAATATATAAAATAATATAAATATAAGTTATTTTTTAATATGTAGGCGAATTTTATTTATTGTAATTTTTGTAATTTTTCTGAATTTTTTATCTTTAGGAAGTATATACCGCAAATATGGGAGGAGCTTTAATGCAGCTAGTCGCTTATGGCGCACAAGACGTTTTTCTTACTGGTACTCCTGAGATAACTTTCTGGAAAGTTTCTTACAGGCGCCACACAAATTTTGCCATGGAATCCATTGAGCAAACATTTTCCGGACAGGCTGACTTCGGTCGCCGTGTTACATGCACAATCTCCAGAAACGGAGATCTTGCTTACCGCACATACCTTCAGGTTACTCTTCCTGAGATTAACCAACAGATGAACACCTCTACCTCTGCTGGTCAAGGTGTTTATGCTCGTTGGTTAGACTACATCGGTGAGCAACTTGTTGCTCAAGTTGAAGTTGAGATTGGTGGTCAACGCATTGATCGTCAATATGGTGACTGGATGCACATCTGGAACCAACTTACCATGACATCTGAACAACAACGTGGATACTTCAAGCTTATTGGTAACACCACTCAACTTACATACATCACTGATCCTGCGTTTGCTCCTGTTGCTGGTCCTTGTGCCGCCACAGGTGCCCCAACACAGGTTTGCGCTCCAAGAAACGCTCTTCCTGAAACGACTCTTTATGTTCCTCTTCAATTCTGGTTTTGCCGCAACCCTGGACTTGCTCTTCCTTTGATTGCTCTTCAATACCACGAAGTCAAGATCAACCTTGACTTAAGACCTATTGGTGAGTGTCTTTGGGCTGTTAGCACCCTTGGAACTAGCGCTGCTGGAACCCTTTCTGTCAGCACTGCTTACCAACAGTCTCTTGTTGCTGCTTCTCTCTACGTTGATTACATCTTCCTTGATACTGATGAGCGCAGAAAGATGGCACAAAACCCTCACGAGTATTTGATCGAACAAGTTCAATTCACTGGTGATGAATCTGTTGGTTCATCTTCCAACAAGATCAAGTTGAACTTCAACCACCCTGTCAAGGAGCTCATCTGGGTTGTTCAACCTGACGCAAATGTTGATTACTGCTCATCTCTTGATGGTAGCCAAACCTTGTTCAAGGTTCTTGGTGCTCAGCCTTTCAACTACACTGACTCGCTTGATGCTCTTCCTAATGCCATCCATGCCTTTGGTGGTCCTACTGAAACTATCGGTACCAATGGCTTCATTACATCTACTGGTCTTTTCCAAATGGCTGGTGCTGTTGATGTTGCTAGTGGTGCAGGGAATAATGCTGCTTGGCTTGGAAACACTACTGAAATTCCATTCCGTCCTAACGATGGTGCTGTTCTTTCTGCCTCTGGTCTTTCTGATGCCGGAACATTCGTTCTTGCTGAAACTGCCCTTGACATGCATTGTTGGGGTGAGAACCCTGTCGTCACCGCTAAGCTCCAGCTTAACGGCCAAGACCGCTTCTCTGAGCGTGAAGGTTCTTACTTCGATGTTGTTCAACCTTACCAACACCACACTCGCGCACCTGACACTGGTATCTGCGTTTACTCATTTGCTCTAAGGCCTGAGGAACATCAGCCCTCAGGGTCATGTAACTTTTCCAGAATCGATAACGCTGTTCTCCAACTCGTGCTATCGTCTCCTACTGTTTCTGGAACTGCTACTGCTAAGGTCCGTGTCTACGCTGTTAACTACAATGTTCTCCGTGTCATGAGTGGCATGGCTGGCGTGGCCTATAGCAACTAAATCAATGTAATAATAGTATTAGTTGTAAAACAATATAAAGAAAATTCCATAATATAAATCATATACTATGGAAATCTGCGGTGTTAGTATTAAACCTTCCTTTTCTACTAGTGAATTTGATGAAATAACGCAAAAATTAAAACTTAAACATACTATTATAGGTTTTATTGATGGTGATGTATTTTCTAATACTGTAAAAAATCCAATATGGGTTATATTAGAAAATGCTCAAATTTATTTATTATTACTTTCTTCTAATTCGGAAGACATTACAAAATTATGTATTGAATCATATAATAAAATACTTAATTTTGAAAAAGAAATAAATAATAATAAAAAAATAAAATGGAATGTTTCACACAATGGATATATATGTGGTTCTGTATCAAAAAATGGTGTATTAAGTATGCATCAAGTTATAATGAATTATTACAACAATGGAACTGGATCTGAAGCTCTCAGTGTAGATCATATTGATAGAAACAAATTAAATAATACTCTATCTAATTTACGAATTGCTACTTGTAAAGAACAAAATCAAAATAGAAAAGGTGTAATACCAGGAACAAAATTAGCACGGCAACATCAAGCAAGAGAACTTCCAGAAGGAATTTTACAAGAAGATATGCCGAAATATGTGAATTATAATGTAAATGTTTGGGATAAAGAAAAAAATAAAACACGAGATTTCTTTCGGATAGAACGACATCCGTTAATATATCCAAAAGTATGGGAAGGAACAAAGTCAATGAAAGTATCAATTAAAGATAAATTAGAACAATGTAAAAAGGTGTTGTATGGATTAGATAATGGAGTTTTACCAAGTTATTCTCAGCGTGAATTACCAAAGCATGTATATTTTTCTATTATACATGAACAACAAAATTTAGTATATGACAATAGAAATACTAAACATACAAAAAAAATGAAAATTAAAGATGAATTATTTGACATAAATAATCCTGAAAAAAGAGAGAAACAAGTATATATTTTCAATCATCTGATTATGAAAACATACGGTGAAGATGAATCTATTTTACCTGAAGAGTATGAATATTGTGGAGAACCAATTGATGAAAAAGAATTAAATGAAATACTTATTAAACTACCAAAATACGTTTGTTTATTGAATGAAGGTGGAAATACAATATTAGCATTTAATCGATGTGTAGATAAAACAAGACTTAATAAAAAGATCAAACTATCAAATAACTATGAAAAAATAGAATCAACACCAGAATTATTAGATGATATACAAAAAGGAATACCATTATTAAATAAAGAAATTATTAAAAAATATGGAAAAGAATATGCTATAATAGAACTTTCTGAAAAACAAACAGAAGAAATTATAGAAAATATAAAAGAAGAACAAAATGCTGGATTTCCAATGTATACACGTATACAAACATTTAAAAATGGTAATTATTTAGTATTTAATAAAAACTTTGAAAAAAAAAGATTAAATACAACTATAAAATTACCAGATAAATATAATAAAAATCAACAGTTGAATAAATTAAATCAAAAAATAATAGAATTATACGGAGAGATTCATAAATTGAATTTAACCGATTATCCAATCGAAACAATCGTTAAAAAAATACAAATTCCAAAGGATATGTATATTATTTTAAATTGTAAAACACCTTATTTATATATTAACAATGATTCAATAACTATTATACATAAATTACAAAAGGATTATGATTTACAAAATGAAATAGATTATTTTTATAATAATCAATCATTATATACCCCAGTTACAAATCAATCATATGATAAATATTTAAATAGTTATTCTATTTGGAAACCTAATCGTATAAGTTTAACTATAAAAAATAAAAAAATTGCTATTTTATACAAATATAAAACCGAAGAGTTTTTACATTATTATTCTATGACTCTTCCAACAGATGAATTTAATATATATTTGTATTTAATTTATATGAATACTGATATTATACATAGATATGGAAAAGAATATAGTATTTTTTATGTTCCAGAATAATAATTTATTTACATAATACAACTATTTTCGAAAAACAAAATACTAAAGATAAATATATTATAAGTAAAATAAAAATCAATATAAAAATACGAATCAATAAATAGTAACATGTCTTACAAACAAGTAAATACGCAAAAACAGTTATTGTTGGATAATTTAATGGAATTTTATAAGAATAACGAGAACTTAAAAAAGATGACCAATGTCATTAATGGTGAATCGAAAATATCTCTGCGAATTATTGATTGGTTTGTAACAAATTATGCAAAGAAATATTATACAGTATATGAAATACCGCAAATAATACATGGAATACCATCAGACACGCATAAAATAAGGTTCAAGGTATATAATGATTACAAGTTGAAACTGAAAGCATATGCAAAGAAGAATTTCGATCCTTTTTGTAGATGGGAGAGAATTTCCATACCGTACGACAATGACAACTATATGGAAACGACAATCGGTCAGCTTAACTTTTTCAAATGGGCAATTGAGAGTAAAATAATTGATTATATTCAACAGCAATATCAAGAAATAGAGAACGATATGAATACACGGAATAGCACATCAAAACGATTAGCAAGTATTGAAAAAGATGATAATGGAAAAACGAGAAAAAAACGCGAAGAATTATCTATATCGGCATGTAAATGTATTAAAAAAGAGGATGTAAAGATTATTGTCAAGTTTAACTAATAAAAATAATAATAAATGATTCAAATATAAGAATCATTTATTATAGTATAATGGATATAACAAAAAAATATGTAATGTCAAATATAAAAATACCTATTGAAATAAAAGAAAATAACAAATGCGAACCATATATGGATTTATTACAAATGGAAATTACACCATTAGACCATTTACCAGATCCAATCACAGACACTGTATTAAAAGAACAATTGAAACAGAATTTGTATATCTTTTTGAGTAAAATGTTTCCTGAACATAGAGACGAGATACCAGGTTCTTCACCTGAACAAATAAATGTTATACAAGAATCAAAACCAAACTCCGAATCAGAACCAAAACCCGAATCAGAATCAATACATCAGATATACATAGACAAGGAAGAAATAAAAAGATTAAAGAAACCGATGAATACAACATTCAAAACGTATAATAAAAAAACGTGTAAAAAATATACTATAAAAAATTACGATAATAATGGTCTTTGATTTTTCTGAATACGCATAGGATCCGGCATGACTAATGGTATACGATCAATAATAGCTAAACTTTCCAACTCTTTCAATGCTGGTTTTGTTTCAGGTAAAGGACTGACTAGATTTGTTGATCCAATACCTTTTAAATAAGAATCAATGTCTGCGTAATTATGCGATAATGTAGCAGGACCCATTTGACCCATTATTAACCCATCGCCAGCAAAATGAGTTGTAATCGCCTTTCCATTCGGTTGATGTTCATACATAGAATATAGTCTTTGTGATTGTCTAGATTCTTCTTCGGCACGATAATTTCCTCTGTCATTTTTATTTCGTGTAGAAGTCATTATATATATGATAAATATTTTTTATTTTTGTAAAAATCGATTCTTTAATGTAATATAAAAAGGGTTTTTGTCAGAGAATTCATTAGGGTTCTCCAAAAATGCATTCCATACATTATAAAAATCGCAAAAATAATCATAAGACAAAAGTATACACAACCCAGTATCTTTATCCAATGATATCATTAATGCAGCTGCTAAACTATATAGTTCGTCGAATAAAATATTTCCTGAAGTTTTTTCAAGAATATTTGCCATTCCTTTGCTCATCGCAACTTCATCTATTAATAGTTCATCACAAGTTTCATCATCATATTCATATTGTTTTATTTCTACCTGTATATTTTCTACATTCATATTGAAAAATTTACGAATAGAATTGCGATATTCTTTATTGTTGGAATACATATATGATAAAACAAATAATATTTATATCTTTGTAAATATTATTGAATTTATTTCTTAGAAGTTTTGCGACGACGACTTCTTGTCTTGCGACTCTTAGACTTCGACTTCTTAGACTTCTTTGATTTTTTAGAGCGGCGTTTAGCACCACCGGATAAAGGTAGTTTTGGCATTTCGCTATTGCCACCTTTAACACGTGCTTCAGCACCACTAGTTGATAAACCAGTTACATCACTTGCGAAATCAGCGATACCTGTCATTATATAGTATATATAGATATTTATTTGGACATTGTGGCATTTAACAATTCGCGAGCTGAAGCTCCTCCTCTAATCCATCCGTCCATTGCCATTTCTTGAACCAAGTTTGCCGGATTTGTTATTTGTGAACGCAATTCGTCTCGCATAGGGTATTGATTACAGTCCATATATGATTTTTCAGAGATAGTTCCAACGCTTTTTAAATCACGTATCATTTCGCCCTGCTGAAGTTGTGACTCTAATGTAGGATCACCGCCACCTTTTCCTAAATAAGGAACAGTTAAAAACGGACGTTGAAACAATTGGAGTTTTTCAAATGGTCTTTCATTTTCAGATTTATTAAATAGATTTGATTCAATATCAATTACTGCACTTGCAACGCCGCCATTTCTAACAAGTATACCTGGTTGTTGAGTAGCAAATTGAACCTGGCTATCGGAAGCACTATTGCTAAAAAAATTTGAAACGGTGTAACTGCCAAATCGAGTATTCTGAATATTCTGTTGTGTTTGATCTGTCATATCAGCGCTAAGACTTCCCATATTGTTGAATGTATAACTATGAAGAGAAGACATAATATAATATATACATACTTTTATATTTTTTATAGATTGTTAATTTGTATGTCTATCTAGATTTCTTGCACAAGCAAATAAATTGCCCTCTTTACATGACACCATACTTCCGTAACAAAAATCGGCAAATCCAGCTTGATCATTCGGTATTGTTGTCGCTGAATTAGAATAAAAAGGTTGTAATGATTGTTCAAATAAAAATTGTTCGCCTAAATCTGTAAATAATTTGTCTGCAATATCTGGTTGTCCGGGGTTTTGTTCAATGACTAATTGTTTTGCTTTGTCTAAAATGGTGGCATTTACATTTTGGTTAAAAGATGGTGGCGCAGGTTTTTTCTGAGGATTAAATTCATAGTCAGGAATTAAAACATTTGAGAACGGATTGTTAGACGATGGTTGATCAAATGTTGTATTAGGATTTGTATCATACCCTTTCAAAACTTCTAAAGCAGGATTTTCAAAGCCTTCTATTTTATTTTTAATACCAATCGCCTTGTCGGCTTCTTTATTATGATAATAATGTAGTAAAAATATTGCGCCAATCGTAATCGCTCCAACAAATAAAGTGCGAAAATTGTGTGTATATAAATAACTAATGACTGTTAAAAAAATAATGGTTCTCGAAATTGCATTTAGTTTTTGATTATATGTCATAGATTCAATCGGAAAAAACTCCATAATATATTGACTTTGAAAAAGAACATTTGGATTGTCTGACCAGAATGGGACAATCAATTGTTTGTATTCATCCATTATTTTATTATTATGTGTATTGCCTGAAATATCTAATGTGAATTCACTATGTGTCATTATATATATTGATTGTTATTTTTTTTACTAAAAAACAACAAGAGACAGTCATTTTTATTATGCTGTTCGTTTTATACAGGTTTTGTCAACAGTAAAAGTATCAATTTTTTTACTTTGCGGAACAATCTTTATGATACATTTTGATTTTTCACCATATAACGGTTCGGTACATCCTTTTTCAGAAGACTTTGGTATTTTTTTCACCGTTTTCCTACGTTTTACAAGGTCCTTATATGATTTAGTACATCTAGACCGAAAATGTTCATATCTTTCTCTAACCATTTCATAAGACAATCCTGATTTTTTACCAAGCATTTTATTAATGACTTCATGAAGATGATAAATATATTTTGAGAACGTAGCGCGAGATTTCATTTCTTTCCATGTTAATGGTAATTTTTTGAAATTTTTCTTCAAATTTTTTCTGCATTTTCCACAAGGCAAAACATTTTGTAAATTTAAAATGAATGACTGATAATGGCGTTTATCATCACATGTAGGAAGATGTGGATAATTAAAACTCATGGTATGTAAATAATGCCACATACTTGGACCCCATACAGACGTTAACATTCCGTCTCCGCTATTATAATCCTTTTCCGTAAATACGGATTTTGTGTTCATTGACTTCTTAAATATTGTCTATAAAATAAAATTTACAAATATATTTAGTAATGTGTTTATTATAAAAATAAAAAATATATTGGAAATATATAATGGCAAAACTAATACCCTATATAAATACGTTATTTAAACCTTATTATAAATATATTACTGGAATTGTACTACTAGTTCTCTTTATTTTGGTTTCCAAGTTTGTATATGAAACATATTTTGTTAAATATAATAAAAATAAAGAATTGGCAAATGTAGCGAACGCAAAGAATACAAAACAAATTTGCGCGGTTTATTTTTTCTATGTAGATTGGTGTCCTCATTGTGTTAAAGCAAAACCAGAATGGAATAATTTTAAAGATCAATATAATAATAAAGTAATCAATGGGTATGTATTGAAATGCTACGATATAGACTGTACAAAAGATAATGGAGACGAAGTGATTCAATTTGATAATTCAACTGGTAAATATGGAGATATAGATCAAGAACTATATGAAAAAGATAAGAATGGGGAATATAAGAAAGACGAATCTGGGAATAAGATACCATTACCACAACAACAGTTGGCAAACAAGATTCCTATTCAACCTACACCTATTAAATTGTCTGCGTTAATTCAGAAATATAATATTGATTCTTATCCAACCATCAAACTTACAAAGGGTGATTTAGTGGTTGAGTTCGACTCTAAAATAACAAAGGATACATTGGTTCAATTTGTTAATAGTGTATAAGTTATTTGTTGGATGCTCTAAATAAACCAGACTTTACATTTTTCTTTAAACGCATTTATTCCACTATATACCAGGTCTTGCCTATCATTCTTGTTATATAGTACTTCTAGACAGTAATCAATTGTTGTTTCTTTTGAAAAAAAATGAATATTATAAGGAATCTGTATCGTTTTTTCATTCGAAAAAAAATCAACATTATTAATTAGTCGGTTCATTAATACATTCAATAGGTCAAATATATTCGATTCTTCATTGATTGACCTTGGTGGGTTTATTTTCTTATTATTGTTACCCAATGAAATACCTAGAATTTCATCTAGGTTTGTAACATTTTCTATACATTTTGAGATAGGATAATTTAAAAAGAATCCACCATCTATATAGCAGTTATCATCTTCTACAATAGGTGTAAATATAATAGGTATTGAACAAGACGCATATATTGCGTCAACCACTAACCAATCTGGATGTGTTTTATATGATATATCTAATAATGTAAATGAATTCAGTTCAGTAACATAAATATGAAAATCTATTTTATTATAATCATATAATTGCTGCATAGTAATATTAAGATTCAAATCAACGGACTTTAATAACGGAGAAAATAATTCTATGAAAAACATTTTATTAATAAATCCTTTATTATCGATTGCTTCGAGAACCGAACATACAGATTTTTTACATACTTGTTCCCATGGACGATTAATAAAATACTCCTTTAATATATTATGATCAATTTTTAAAGCAACAGATAATCCAACTACTGCTCCAATAGATGTTGAATATATAGATTCAATATCATCTATATTCAAAAATCCGGAACAAATAGCTTCATATATAATACCAAACGCAGATAGACCCCAAATAGACCCACCGGAAATAACAAGATGTTTTATTTTTCTTTGAATAATGGCGGTTTCATCAATGTTCTCAGATTCATGTTCTATTTTCTCTGTTTCACCTTCCATGTTCTCAAAATTCATTTACAATAATAAATTGGCAATGTTTAATTTGTTTACAAAAAATATCATATATGATATATAAATGTCATGTTTGTTATATGTAAACGATGAAGAAGCACAACGTAAGATAAATATAGATGAATTATATGAGAAAAAACATCAGAGAGATTTGAAACAAATGTCTATTTTTAATAAGATATTGAATCGTATTCATAAGAGAATACAATTAACTGGTCGAAATAAGCGTCATGAAAAATATGCATGGTTCACAGTTCCTGAATATATTTTTGGAGAACCAAACTATGATCAAGGAGAATGTTTAGGATATTTAGTGAGTAAATTAGAAGAAAACGGGTTTTTTGTGAAATATATGCATCCAAATACATTATTTATTTCATGGGAGAACTGGATACCATCGTATACAAGAAATGAAATTAAGAAAAAACTAGGTATAGTTCTCGATGAAAAGGGGAATGTTCTCGAAAAGGCGGATGAAAATATAGAAATAGAAAGCCACGATCCAAATGTTCGTCTATTAAATCATAATAAAAATCTAGAGAAAAAGGATCAAAAACAATACACTCCTATTGACAAATATAAACCTACAGGAAATATGGTATATAATCCTGAATTGTTTACAAAATTAGAAAAGAAGGTAACCTTTGCTTAAAAGAATGTATGTTCTCAAACACCATTGATAATACAAAAAAAAAGGTCGATTATCGCCATGTTGACATCTAGATAAATAAATATAATACAAAATAATAATACTGTTTGAAATAATGGTTATTATTGGCGTTTCCAATCGTCGCAAAATAGTCAACAAATTATATATTGAACAACCTGTTGTAATACACGCATATGTATCTACATATTTTCTAGGAGCAATTTGATAGACATCATCGAAACTTGTTAGTGTAGTTCCAGCGATGTATTCGGGATTCCTGAGCCTTTTATATAGATAAGTAACTGGACATTCGCCATTCAAATATGTATATGATAATAATATCATTGTATAGTAATTTACGAATGCTATATCATCTTGACAAATAAACGAATAAATCGATAAAAAAAACGAATGACAAATATGATATATTCCAATGATTTTCATATAATTATTATATAACTATAAAATTGAAGTTTTTTATATTCATATCAAGAAGACAATATAAATATGTCATTAACAGTTCATTCTAAGAAATGCGTTAAAAATAAAAAAGATAAAAATAACGTAAGTATAGAATCAATGCAACATCAAAATCAAAAAACCCAAAAACAAGAAAAAACGCAGAAAACAATTACAAAAAAGAAAAAGATAAATTTATCGATTGTTGACAAAGACAAATTATGGGATATTTTTGATAAGGATGTTATTGATGTTAATGATAATATACATGAGAACATTGAAGTTATTTATGATGGAAAATCAGAATCGGAAGCAGAGTCTGGAATATGTAAATTATGTAGTTCTACGCTGATTATTATGGAAGATGGTTTTCCAACATGTACAAATAGTTCATGCGGAATAATATATAAGAATACTTTAGATTATTCGCCAGAATGGCGGTTTTTCGGCGCTGATGATAAAAACGCAAATGATCCTACACGTTGCGGAAATCCAGTCAATCCATTATTAATGGAATCTTCATTTGGTTGTAAACTATTGTGTAATACAAAATCGTCATATGAAATGAAAAAGATTTCAAAATGGACGTCGTGGCAAGCAATGCCACATAAAGAAAAATCGCTATATGATGAATTTCAGTTTATTACTATAATGGCACAAAACGCAGGAATTCCAAAAATATTTATAGACGAGGCGATAGCGATTCACAAAGATATTTCAGAACAACAAATGTTTAGAGGATTGAATCGCGATGGAATAAAATCGGCATCGATTTATATTTCTTGTAGATTGAATGGATGTCCGAGAACAGCTCATGAGATTGCTGAAATATTTAGATTGGATAAAACAAGCGCAACAAAAGGTTGTTCTATGGCAGTAACTATATTAGCGAATATTGAACGTAGTATGGCACCGGAACATCAAACAGATTTATGTACTACAACACCCAGTTCATTTATAGATAGATATTGTAGCTTGCTTTGTATAAATATAGAATTAACTATGTTGTGTAAATTTATTGCAAATAAAATACAACAAAAAAATATTATAACCGACAACACCCCTCATGCGATTGCTTCAGGAATTATTTATTTTGTATCACATACATGTGGATTAAATATATCAAAAACGGATATATATTTGAAATGCGGGGTGAGTGAAGTAACAATTAATAAATGCTTTAAGAAAATGGAGAACATAAAAAGCGAATTAGTTCCACAGTGTATTTTGGATAAATACAATTAAACACATTATTTATTTTAGACGTATATATATTTTGATTTTTTTATAGTCTTTTGTTTAGAAAAATAGTTTTAGATTTCAAAATAAAATATAAATTATTTTATATAAATGTCTGATAGTGAGAACATTACAATAGAGATTGATGAATCTGTAATATCAAGTGATATTCCTCAGGAAGAACCTTCCGTTGTCGAAGAACCAGTAGTTCTCGAAGAACCAGCAGTTGTCGAAGAGCCCGTGGTTGTCGAAGAACCTGTGGTTGTCGAAGAGCCCGTGGTTGTCGAAGAACCTGTGGTTGTCGAAGAACCTGTGGTCGAAGAACCTGTCGTCGAAGAGCCCGTGGTTGTCGAAGAACCTATAGTGGTTGTCGAAGAACCTATGGTTGTCGAAGAACCTGTTGTCGAAGAACCTACAGTGGTTGTCGAAGAACCTGTCGTCGAAGAACCTGCGGTTGTCGAAGAGCCCGTGGTTGTCGAAGAACCTACAGTGGTTGTCGAAGAACCTGTCGTCGAAGAACATACAGTGGTTGTCGAAGAACCTGTCGTCGAAGAACATACAGTGGTTGTCGAAGAACCTGTCGTCGAAGAACATACAGTGGTTGTCGA
>Ga0114976_10000247_pt1 | contig 32934 bp, 40 predicted proteins | sample S_130805_EF_Meta_FD_87319 | JGI IMG/M metagenome (GOLD analysis project Ga0114976, IMG submission 87319) | Freshwater microbial communities from Lake Simoncouche, Canada to study carbon cycling - S_130805_EF_MetaG | ecosystem: Environmental > Aquatic > Freshwater > Lake | place: Lake... | reverse complement strand
TGGTTAGGGACGGAAGATTAACATTAATTGTATGAGTTGTAATATCTTCCATTTCTTATTGATGAGGTTTTCACAGTTCGTAAAAAACGCATCTTTGAATAGTAACTCGTATGGCGATCCCCCGGATTTCAATTGCCTGGCTCGTGGTGATCATTCTCATCGGCATTGCTTTATTTTTTATGTATCACATTGGTCGTGCTATGTATAATCAGTCAGAAACAGAAGACATGATTGATTCTTATACAAAGCGAGCTCCTATGCTAAGCCAGGATGCAGAGAGTGAGTATGCCCCCCGACGAGCGTCTCCTGAGGAGGGACCGGAGTATGAACCACCTAGCGGATCCAAAGATCCAGCGCATGGATATCCATCGGTCCCTGGTCAAACCGAAGAGGATCTACGATCCACAGATCCTGTCCAAGCCACCGCTCCTGCCTATCGCTATAATCCCCCTGGACCGAAAGATCCCCATGCTGGACCTGCCTATGAACCTGCCGAATTTGGAGACAATTTACGGCATCCCGAAGGCGCCTTTGAAATGAGAGCCCCTGCTACCGATGGATACATTGCTGCCTCAGGAATGGGAAGTCATGTCAGTAGTCCTGGAGGAAATTCTGCCATTGGGTACAGTAGTGAAACAGCACAAAATGCTGGAGAATTTATGAAAGGTATTTTTGCGTTTGATGGATCCATGGAAGGAACAGCATACTCTGCGTTATAAAAAATAGTCTCTAGCGAGACTGTCGATATATCGTAACCAGTTGTCCAGCAACTCTACCCCAGATACAGGCAGCAGCAACTACTAATACTTGATTTAGATTTGGCATGTTGAGATTAAAATATATCTCTATTATTAAAAGAAAAATCAATTTTATAAGTAGAGAATGATCACCACTCCACTCACCCCTTGGGATTACTGCGTTGTAAAACGCCTGTTTCAAAATACATTTTTATGCAATGAAGATAAGAATTTTGTAAAAGCGTGGAAACATCGCCATCCAACTGCCAGTGTTGGGTATTGGGTAAACGATGTGCTAGTCGGTGCCACGATCGTTCAAAACAAAACTCTTGAATATATTTTTATTCATCCTGCGTTCCAAAATCAAGGAATTGGTACGATTCTTCTCAACACGGTGTTAAACAATTGTTCTACAATTTATTTAACAGCTGTGAAGGATCAAGCCGTTCGATCTTGGTACAAAAAACATGGATTTGAACAAACAGGGGAAGATACCTTTGTAAGAGTTCCCGTCTTAAACCCATCTACCCATACTAAAGTAAATGGACTTATTTCAACCCCCGTGGAAACCGAGCCGCTTATGGCAACCCACGGATGCAGCATATGTTAGTACTCGCACCTTTTACGCTGGAATCAGACCACGTGGTGTCCTTTCAGGACTCTTCGTGATCACAACATCTTCTGAACCAGTGCAGTTTCAAGGATATTCCATTCGCATTCGATTAAATGATTCTTTTTATGAAGATGGTCCCACTGTGTTTCTTGCGCATGAGCACAAGGACTCCATTATGTTGGAGGATGTATTGGTATGGAAAGGAAAAGAACTGTGGAGTTGTGAATCATTTAAAACAAGATGGTCTTATTTCAAAGATTTTTTGAACGAGTGGATGCCAGATGTTGAATTGCAAGGAAAAAAACTTTCCATTGCCAACTATACCTCCTTACATAAGATGAAACAACCTGTCGAAGGTGAATTATTAGAATTAATTCCGAATCAAGCAAGGCAGAAACGATTGATTGTCATGTTGGAAGCAGAAAAACTTCCCACAACGGTGGAATGGATTGCCACACGGGAAACGGCACGAGGACCCGATGTTTATTCAGTCAAGCAATCTCATAAATCAGAGTCTGAAGGGATTGCCTGTGTACAGTCCTTGGGAGTCAGTCGTGCTCTTAGGTTAAAAACATCCGACTCCTTTCCTGTTGAATGCACATGGCATGAACGATTTAAGAAGTGGGAAATTACGAGTGTGCTTTAGCACTTACAATCGCCAACTAGACAATTCTTCTCGCATTTGTTACTGCGTTTTATGGCAGGAGGGGTACAAAGATGTGCAAGAGAAAGAGGCGCCCGAAGAACAATTGGTGTAGGAGTATCTCCATCAAAATGAAGCCGTTTGACATGAAGACCCATTTTGTCGAAGCCGCGATGAGAACTATTCTGTGTCTTTCTCACATCTTCTTCATACGGAGGAGGAATAGGAGAGGGGCAAAGATGCGTGAGTCCCGTTAGAAAGCTGGTAGCCCCTTTAACAGGACTACTAACAGCAGAATTCATTTCACTAATCGGAGAGAACTCAACCATAGGATCCCATGGACTGTAGGGACTTCCCATACAAACAGTACATGTACATGTTCCAACATAGACAGTTCCTGGAGTCACAGGGGGTGACTCTAGGGGGGTACGCTTCTTACCAGACATAGGAGAAGAAGGTACAATTATTGGTCCAGGTGGATATACAGCAGTTGTGGTTGCTGTAGTGACTTCCATAAGAGGTAAATATGCAGCAGATGCAGCAGCAGATGCTGCAGATCGTTTGGGAATTGTAAAGTTAAGTTTAGATGACATATTTTACAACACAAATATATCTTTTACATATTTAAACTATATGATTTCACTTTTTTTCACTTGAATCGACATTGCCAATTCAAGTGAAAAAGTTATCTCATAATTCTAAGTATTATTATTACGATTAGAACGAGCTGCACGTGCTTCACGGAACTCTTGATCAATCTTCTGTTTAATCTCTTCTAGAGATTTCTTAGGACGAGGAGGAGGGGTCCGAGAACGACTAGAACTTGCGGAAGCAGAACTTACGGGAGTAGAAGGCACGGAATCAGACATTTCACTCGAATAAATGATTTCTATATTTAAATAATTAATTTCAATTTTTATCCTCAACTAAGTAGAGGCATGGAGAATCGATTAAGACGAAATATGACCCGTAAACGATGTGCGTTACGTGGAGGATCTTACAATAGTTCTGTCCTTCAACCCGGTGGATTTATGAATCCCATGAAAGGAGGTGCATTTTCTACAAATACCACCCCATTGGTCTCTACAACAGGTGTTACAGCTCCTCGTGAAGTGATTCAAGGGCTCCGCGACATTGGATCTGCCTATCCACGCGATGGAATGTTGGTGAACCAGCCAAACCCGGCATTGGCTCAGGTGGCAATGGCGGGGGGTGGTTTCTCAGCGGAGCTGAGAAACCGCTCCCCACGATCCCAGATGATGAGCGATTCTCGCTCATCATATGAGATGGCAGGGGGTGCACGTCGTAGACGCCTGGACCGTCTTCGTAGGCGTATGCGAGGGGGCGCGCTCTCCTACGCTCCTGTTGGATCCATGAGCAATCTTATGTATGGTATTTCTGGTAAGGGAGGATATGAAACCAATCCTGGAGTGAGTGTGGGAGGTGCCGGTCCCAATGTAGGAGCAGAGATTGATCGTAACGGATGCTATCCCTCGATTCGATCCGGTATGGTGGGAGGAACGCGTCGTCAACAACGGGGAGGAGGAGGAAGCACCTATGTTGGTCCCGGTTGCTACACAGCTCCTGGTTCTCTTCTTCCTGTCTATCCCAATCCTTCTGCTGGATTTAATCAAACTCCCTCTACCTGGTCACTTCCTCCTGGAGTTGCCAATGCGTTCCAACTTTACAATCCCGTTGTAGCCCGTGTTGGAGGGGCACGAAAGACAAAGAAGCGATGCTATAGGCGTTGATGAACATGATATATTTATATTCTTAATCTAATATAGAATGTCTTCCAGTTCATCTTCATGGTTTAGTAGTAGCAATAATAATAATAGCGCTCCTGTAGTTAATCGTGGGAGTGCAGCCACTCCCACTCTTACCAATCCTCCCGCCCCCCTTCTTCTCGAAAACAAACGCCGAAATAATATCACTAAAAATAACATCCCTAAAAATAATATCACTGAAAATAACATCACTGAAAATAACATCACTGAAAATAATATCACTGAAAATAACATCACTGAAAATAATATCACTGAAAATAATCTAGGACATGGAATTCCAGATGGTAATACGCGTGCCTTTTATGAAAAAAATGGTTCTCTTGTTGTACTTCAGAACGATCCAGAAAGGAATACATTTGAGGAAGTTCAACAACAACCAGATGGATCATTTATGGTAGTTCGTATTATAGGTCCAAATTCATCTGCGCGTACGATCACACCACTCCGACGAGTGTATACTACCCGTACAGAGGCAAGTCGTGCTAGAAATTCCAATAACTTAGGAAACTTAGGTGGAGGAGGTAGACGCCGACGTCTGCGTTCAAGGCGTCGGCGAACCAATTGCCGAAATACTCGACGTCATTAATTTGTAATATAAAATTCTTAATACAAAATATAGAATGTCATCCAGCTCAAGCTCTTGGTCTGGTACAGGTAATCACAATGATGCTGTCACAGCTCCTGAAATTAACCGTACTCCTGTCCGTACTCCAGTACAATCCCCACCATCATCCCCTCCAGTACAATCCCCACCATCATCCCCTTCATCATCTGGAACAACTGAAGATACCCTTGCATATTTAGTTATGAATCCTCCAGGAAGGTTTAACATTTTATATAAACTACTCAAAGATTATGGACATAATAATAAAATGATTATAACTGAATTAAAACGATTACCAGCATCAGCAATTAATGTAAACTGCAATACAGATATTAATGGTATAAAATTTTTACAGATAAAACGAGTTGTACGTTTATTAAAGACTGATCCTACTCACACTAGATTCAACTATACAAACGATCAATTGAAACGTATGAATTATAAATTAGACGATTATATAGATATATTGGATGACTTGAGCAATCTTTGTAATGATGCTGGTAATAATACAGAACTAGGAGGAGGGGGGCGGAGCAGACGACGCCGGTTGCGTTTGAGGCGTCACCGAACTCTTCGCAAAAATACCCGGCGTCATTGATTCTTATGAAAAATTAAAATTATCAACCCAAGATATAGAATGTCTTCCAGTTCATCCTCATGGTTTGGTAGTAGCAATAATAATAGCGCTCCTGTAGTTAATCGCGGGAGTGCGGGCGCCCCCCTTCTTCTCGAAAACAAACGCCGAAATAATGCGGGCGCTCCCGCTCTTACCAACCGTCCCGCCCCCCTTCTTCTCGAAAACAAACCACGACCAACACAAGCGGATTATGATGAGCTAGGACATGAACTTACTGAAAATAATCTAGGAGGAGGAGCCAGACGACGCCGTTCGCGTTCAAGGCGTCAGCGAACCAATCGCCGAAACACCCGACGCCGAACCAATCGCCGTGATACCCGACGCCGTAGATAAATATTAAAATTGCTTAAGTCAATACATGTACCGTGTATTGACTACAGTAATTTTAATATTTAGCAATAAATTGCTAAATATTAAAATTGATCTATAGATTCAGATCCTAATTCTTAGTAAGAAGTATGACCTCGATCTTAACCACCAAAGGATATAGCATCCTCAAATCGGATCTCACAGCAATCCAGTTGAAAGAGATTCAAAAGGAGTTGACGGTCATGCCAGCGGTAGCGCCTCAATATGCAGCAGGATCCTCCCCGTTTACCCTCTATATGCAGTCTCCCACTCGTTGGTATGTTCCTCCTATGTGGGGAATTACTAAGTATGGACCTCCTAGTTCCGATACACGTCCTGAAGGTCTTCCCTTACGTAGTGAATTAAAGTTTATATGTACGCTTCGCCCTGAACAACTTCCCATTCAAGAAGCTGTAAAAAAAGGAGATTACAATGGAATCATTAGTGTTCCTTGTGGATATGGCAAAACCAAATGTGCCATTGCCTTTGCCCTAGAACTTGGGAAACGATTTATTGTGGTGGTCCATAAAGAATTCTTATTGGCACAATGGAAAGAAGAATTGGAAGCAAGTGTTCCTGGAATTAAGATTGGAAAGATTCAAGGAGAAAAATGTGATATTGGTCCTGAATTTGATTGCGCCATTGCTATGATTCAAACCTTATGTTCACGAACCTATGTAGCCTCTACCTTTCGAGACTTTGGATTTAGTATCTTTGACGAGTGTCACCATTTAGGAGCCGAACATTTCTCTCGCGCCCTCCAACAAGTGGGAACAAAGCATCGCTTAGGATTGTCTGCCACTCCAGATCGTGCGGATGGGCTTCGCCGTGTCTTTGAATGGTTTCTCGGTCCCATTCTTTATCAAGTCAAACGACGCGATGCCGATGTGAGTGTTGGTGTTCGAATCTTTCGATATACCACCACCCATGAAACATATGGAGACACTCCTGTCAATTGGAAAGGTGAAGTTGTTCGTGCTCGATTAATCAATCTTATTTCTGAAGACAAAGAACGAACCAAAGCCTTGTCCGATTGGATTGCTCCCATTGCCAAAGAAGAATCTCGTCAAACTTTAATTTTGAGTGATCGTCGAGAACATCTGGATGAATTCAAAATTTATTTAACAGCTCATGGAATCACATCCATTGGACACTATGTAGGAGGTATGAAACAAGCCGATCTGAATAAAAGTGCTCTTTGCCGTGTTGTCTTAGGAACCTTTGCCATGGCAGCAGAAGGTATGAATATTCCTAGCTTAAATACAATTTTGCTTGCTACTCCAAAATCCAATATTGAACAATCCATTGGACGCGTCTTACGACAGAAACCAGAAGAACGTAAATGTGCACCCCTGATTCTAGATGTCTTAGATGTTGCTCATACCTGTTGTAACGGGCAATATGCTCGTCGAAGAAAGTTTTATAAAAGTTGTGGATATCAAATGGAAGTGTGGGATCAAGGAATGGAACCAAAAAAGAAAAAAGAAGAATCAGAATCCGAAGAGGAAGAAGTTTCCACTGTATGTTTAATTGAAGATTAAATCTCTCTAAAATAGAGAATGAAACAGAACGAACTTGCCTGGGTGTTAGGACTTCTTGTTGTAAGTGCTATCCTAATTTCAGGCGTGTCCTTACCTCCCTCCCTAGTCCTTCTTTTAACCTCTCCCTTTACAAAACTTATTTTAGTAGGACTTGTGATTTATGCATATCTGAAAAGTCCTGTAATTGGATTGGCTGCAACGGTGGCACTTGCGGTTCTTCTTTTTTCACGCAATCGAGTGCTGGTGAGTTCTGAGGGATCCTTTTTGACCGATTGGATGAATTCTTACATGCAATCCGATCCAACCAAGGATATGTTGGATCCTGCTCCTGCTCCCGATTCCTATCCCACCGATCGTACTCGTCCTGAAGGATCGACGGAAGACCGTTCTTACTCGTATCGACCCAGTGAGGAGACTGGTTCTGATGAGTTCACCCGGTTTGGACCTGATATGGATGAAAAAGTAGCTGTTTTACATTAATTATAAAAATTGATAAATACGTATTACTTATAGTAGTATGTATATAACAATATGCAAATAAATCATAATATCCCTATTCCTGCGGAACTTGAAATTCCAGAACCGCATATAAATTTGGAAGATGTTCCATTTTCTGAACCTGATGTAAATGATACAGATGAATATAAAGATTTACATGGTCAACTTCCTCAAGAATTAATAGAGAATGGATTTGGATTCTATGTGAAACCGGTTGAAAATATAATGGATTTATCAGATGAGAAGTTTTATAATTCTTATCTGGCAAATCGTGCATATTTCTATCGTGGTTCCTTTCTAGAATATGTTAAATGCATTGAATCAAAGGTAGGAGGGTTTCGTCCAGGGGCAGATGTAGAATCTATTCTTGCTGCAAACACGAATAAACTCCTTTCGAATGTAGATGCGTTACAACAGCTCTTTACACGCGGACAACTGATTTATTATGGATGGTAACTAATTATACATACATTTTGCAGTGGTATCTTTATCTATATACTTTTTCTTATAGTGTGAGCAAGAGCTACAATCAGTGGTTGCTTTTTTCAATCCCATTGGATTCCCTGCTTCACTTGCACGATCTAGATTCATTGCAAGGACTTCATCTGGGATACACCATGGAAGATCATATTTCTTTTGATCAAAATCATTTATCATACATGCCATATATATCGGTCCATCTTTATTATATATAAGAGTGGTATTTGCAGGACATTGAATTGTTTCTTTCAGTTTTAAGGTTTCACAACTGGGTTGACCCGATGATGTGGTTTGAAATGTTGTATCATCCTCGCGTCGTTTGCTTATGTTAGTGGATCCTGAAATAAGACAAATGGGACTAACAGGAGTATTTGATCCAGGCTGCATTGAAAATAGTGATCCATCTCCTTCCGCTTGAGTAATCGAACATCCACCATTCTTCCAACTAGAAGACCCCGTTCCAGGTGCTACATAGTTTGGTATATTGGAGGGACAAAATTTATAAGAAAGATCCATATCTTTCACCAATTGATCGCAGGTAGGAAGTAGTTTGCCACTACGAGGATCGGGAAGATTAGGAGCTAATCCACACAGTGAGTATGTGTTTTCAGCAGTGCATTTCTTATTTTTAACGGGTCCTTTGCAGCAAAAGCTATTTCCCTGAGAATCTGTAAAGAAGTTAAATCCTGCAGGGCAAGTACCAGTGGAAAGAAAGGGTTCGGTTTGCAACCAGTGCATAAGTGCAATCAATCCAACGCACAAGATAGCAAGTCCTAGCCATGTATAAATTTGTTTTGCTTTCATGCCTCTATTTTTTAGTTGCATATAATATTGTCATGATAATTGCCCATAAGAAAAGTAAAATAATGACAACAACCCCTACAATGGGTATACCTGTATTGGGTATAGTAGCGCCACTTATTTTGCTTGCACCTTGTTTAATACCGGTTCCTATAACAGTTCCTGCCTTTATAGCACCTACTTTGGTTGCTTCTGCTGCTGTTTTTACTCCAGCTACAATTGCAGTTCGTGTTTCATGATACCGAACCAAAAAATATATAATAATTCCTGAAAGTATGAGTGCAACAATAATAGCAATAATTGTTTCAATTCCAGCCGCAGAGAGCCAAAAAGAAGACGTAGGAGGAGGAGGAGCGGGAGGATTTACTTCGTCTGCAAGAGTGGTGGGGGCACCATTTTCATCCAAATATAATTCATTTCCTTTAATATTTTTGGAAGGATTCATAGGATAACATTTGACTGCAGAGGTTGTGACAGTGGATTGTCCTCTTCCACCTCCAGCACTAGAATTTGTAACATAAAAGAGTCCTGCTGGAAGAAATTTCATATTTGATATTATATTGGGAGTGGAATCAACCATTTGAATTGCACCATTTAAAGACATGGTTGGACTTGGAGAGACTTTTTTAAGAAGTGCATCATATTCATTACTTGTAATTGTACTACTAATTAAATTTGTACGTTCAATATCATTCATAATCACAAGATAGGTGACTGGATTATTTAAGGAAGTTGGATCACAAGCAGTAGATTCGTAGGTACGAATATCTTGACCGATATAGTGAAGAAGAAGGTTGTTGGCATGAAAGGTGGAAGAGGTTGCTCCTGATAAATCTTGAAAAAGAGTGGATAATACTGGCGGTGTTGCTCCTGCACTTGTTGTTAATGCATTTATATAGCGAGATGCATTTGTAGAGGAGGAAGGGGCATCATCAATTCCAATGGGTAATACAAGACATATAATTTGGTTTATATTATTTTTGAAAAAAATATAGACTTCTAATGGGGAAGGTGCATAGACACCTGTTTTTGTAACAGCGGATCCACTTTGACCGCTAATATCTAGCCATCGAAAGATGGAATGTTGTCCCGCAAAGATACGCATATCGATTAAATAATAGGTAACACCATTCAGTGTAAAACTAGTTTGAATATTTTCATCCACCAAGATTCCACCACTTCCATTATTTGGATTTGAAATAATTCCAGTTCCAGGAAGAATGGACCATAAACGAGCCGCTGCATTTCCATACGGATTTGTGGATCCCATTGTGACTTCCGAAATTGTTTGAAGATTAAAGGTATCTGCAAACCGAAGGGGAGTTTGATGACAGGGAAATCCAAATCCACTCATTCTGTTCCTACTTTTATTGATTAAAGAACACCAGGAAGATAGCGTGGTGTGGAGGTACGATAAATGGTTGCCGTATAAGCTTGTCCTAACAAGGGAGCACTGACAGAATCCCCATCAAAGATCTCATCACAACCATTGTCATCATCACAAGGACGGTTTCGATTGCGAATGGGAACTTGAAGGGGGTTCATTCCATCGGAACGGGTATAATAGTTCCAACGATCACGATTCGAAGCGGCACGACGACCAAATAAGGGTAGGAGGGTGCGATTCGGGGTAGCACTATTATCAGTTCCACCGGGAGCTGCTAAGACTCCAATTTGTTGATACTGTTCGGGGACTCCCAACCCTTGTGTTAATGCATTAATGGGTGTTGCTCCCATTCCTGCTAATATAGGACGAGAGGGATACCCACGAAGATCGGGTCCTGTAAAGAACGAGCGTTCGGGAGATAAGGGAGAAAAACGAGGATCGGGTGACTCTAATACAGTTGTTTCTTGAGACGTCCCATCCTTCATAACCACAATAGAGGTTTGCTTGAAGTATAATACCGCACCAATCACAATCACCACTGCAAGAAGAATCAAGAGAAGGATTGTAGAAGTATCCATGCAATAGACACCTGGTGGACAAGAGCTAATCGCTCCTCCTATCATACGTCGCAAGCGTTTTGAACCCATTCTATTGTTACATAATGAATTGTCTAACAATAGAATCTATAATAGGTTACGAACTCTTCTCAAACATAATTTGTTTTCTAGCAAGTTCTACGGGAGATAAGTTCATAATATGAATACGGTAATTCCACATGTCTGGATCCAACATTTTCTTTCCAATCTTTGTGACAGATTGTACTATTTTTGTAAGATCTTCCTGTAATGCATTCGTTTCATCAAATCCTTCGGCAATCGATCCTTGTAAGTAGCTTAAAACTCCTAACAAGATAACCGTAAGTCCTAATGCTCCCAACACCCAGTATGTTTTCCCCATCTCTACTACGTAGAGGTAGGAACTCCGCTGCTTCCAAAGTAGGACTGAAAAGTATTCATCATATTTTTTCCATCTTCCATCAATGGTTTTAATGTATTCAGTGTTGCCATTAACTGTTTTTGTGTATCCATCAATTCCTGAGTATCCTTGGTCATTGCCGCAATTTGATCGGGTTTAAGACTCTTGTACGCATTCATAAAGGTGGTACCAGCATCCAGATGAAATCCCTTGTCATCCTCTTCGGAAGGAAGTTTGTATTTCTTTCCCAATTCAAAAAACTCTCCACGCGCTCCATTGTCGGGAGGAGGCGGTTTTGCCGCTTTGGGTTCCTCTTTTCCAAAGGAAGCAAGCTCTGGGGCATCTTTCTTCACCGCTGCCAATGCCTTTTCAATGGCAGTTTCACTTGAATCAAATCCTTCTAAACGACGTCGTTCCGCAATCACAAGCGCAGCAATTGTTCCTGCTGCAATGGATCCAATTAGATTACGTTTGGATAATGCATAGACCAACAGACCGACACCAAGTCCAAGACCGATGTAGAGAGTCTGTTGTTTATAAAATAAATAAATAGCAGCGGCAATTGCAGCCAAAGAAGCTCCATGTAAGGGGGTCGCCACTTGTTTTAATTGGGCGGGAATCTTATTCATCCTTCTATCTCTTCCTACGATTAGAATTGTGACGAGTCGTTGCCGGTTAAGAGTGCCTTACACACCGGGTTCTTTATTGCCCTTTTTCTGCAATCCACATGTATTCAAGGGTTATGTATAAAGGATACAAATAATACGACCGGGTCGTATTGGTTGTGCAGGATTCTTCCCTCCTACATTCATCATAAAGAGTGAATCAATTATATGTAAAATTTACTTAGATACCTATTATATAGGTAATACTTCGAAAGAGAATAAACGCTCCTGCTACAAAGAGTGCTTTGGCAGTTAATCCTAGCCAACTCAGTGAACCTCCTACAGAATAGAAGATAGGGATTACACTAGATCCATAGCTATGAACTGCTGGAAGAGAAATGAGAAAGACTATAATTCCAATAAAAAGAGGATCACGAAGCCAATCTAACATAGCACTGGCAAAGTTCTTTCGAGGAGCAACATAGCGTTTGGTTGGCATTTCCTCTGGCTCTTCTTCGGAATAGACATTGCGAGGAGCATATTGAGGAATCTGCGGCATCATTCCCGGTCGAACAGGTCCTGAGGTGCTAGTATCATGAGGAGAATAGGTTGGGATTCCTCCCATTGGAGGACTTACAGGTCCTTGTACAGAGGCTCCTGCTTGATCCATTTCTGCTAGAATTTGTTTCATAAGTTCCCCATCCGCTTGATTCGAACCCGATCCTGCTTCCAAACTGGAAATGGGCGTTCCAAGATCCATTTAGAACTGGCTGCGATTTACCCAGTCCCGTTTCTCCGCACTACTCTAGATCCGCAAAGGACAAGGTTTGAACAATCTCTTTGGCTTTTTCACCAGTCGGGCATTTCTGCGGTTTAGGAATGAATTCCACACATTTGTTTCCAAATTGAAAGGCAGATCCTTTAATATCACTCACCGGCGGTCCTCGTAAAATGAGACATTCGGGACCCTTGCATAAGGGTCGAAAAAGAGCTGCTAATCCAAATCCGAGTAAAATACTCATTAAGGTTGGCATTCCTGGTATTTCCATGATTCCAACCCAATCAAACATCCTCAGTCTCTATAGAGACTGAGGATATTTGATTGGGGGACCTGCCAACCCAATCAAACATCCTCAGTCTCTACTAATACATCCTGTATTAGTAGAGACTATGGTTTGGAAATTCTTTGGAAAATTAGAATTCTTTCCATTTTTATGTGGACTTGCTGTGGGGATCTTTGTTGTCTATATTTTGAAACCAGCTCCCATGGTGATTCAGAAGATTCCCAATTTAGAAAATGCAGGAAGTCTGGTATACAAGGATAGAAATGGGACTTGTTTTACCTATGACGCAAAAGAGGTGAATTGTGATAAGGTAGAAGATAAAATTAAGCCGTTTTCTTTGCAATAGGAATGGATCGCTCTTCAAATGTATACGGGAAGGATTGAATCATATTCATTAGTTTCTCATTATGTTCTATTTCCACAGAATAACAAATAGGAACAAGTACCTTTTCAAAGGCATCGGATGCTGCAGCTAATTCTTTTTGTAATTCCCCCACTTTCCGTGTGATTTCAATTCGTGACAAAGGGTCTGTTGTCACACGACGTTCTTCCACCTTTGCTAATAATTCTTTTTCAATACGATGAATTTCTTCCAGTGCAAGATCTTTTTTTTCTTGACGAGCTGCTTGAATGGATTCAAGTGTTGTAGTGGCTTGATCAATATGACGACGTTGTTGGAATAATGAAATCAGATCATATCCACGCCGCATAGGAAATTCACGAGACACCTTGGATGGTTCTTTTGGATCCATTACAAGTAAGGTACCATCCGTCGATCTCATTCGTAAAGTTGATTGTCTCCGATCTTTATAAAAACGAATCCAACTATCAAAATCATTTACCACTTGTTTCTTTGACATTCTAAATCTACAATAGATATTTTACAAAGCAAAATACCTATTGTAGATTTAGAATGAATACCGGATTGTTAATTGGTCTTATGTTTGCATGTGGCATTTTAATGATGGCGATGCCAGTTGTGTGCTTCATGATTGCAAATATTGTAATGGGGCAAGGAATCACTCCCTTTATTCTTATTATGACATTCCTTATCATTCTTTTATTGACGTTTCTATTGAGTGCAGGATCGTTCGCATATATGCAATATGATGCATGTAAGAAGGTGAAAAATACAACTCAGATTTTTACAAATGCTGGAATTGCAGTTGCAATTCAACTTGTATCCCTTCTTTTTGTAGGAATTACAGGTTGGACAAGTATTCCTAAACAAATGCTTCCTGCAACAGTTCCTCATTTAGTTCGTGAAGGATTAGGATATGGATATTATACATTCTTTGCAACCATGTATGGTATTGTGTTAGGAGGAACCTTATCTTCCATTTGTTAACGCCGGCGTCGAATAAAGGAATTCAATTCTTGAGGACTAGGAGGCTCTGATCCGTAATAAATATAGTTCGCACCAGATGAATTGATGCGATCTGGATTTAGGATGTAATACCCTGGTTGGGTTGGTTGAGTCGGTTGAATTGGTTCGGGAGATACTATAGAAGAGACAGGTTCAATACTTGGTTCTGAAAAAAGTTCCAATCCATCGGAAGGAGCAGAAAGAGGTATAATGATTAAAAAGAAACAGGTTGCAATTGCATAACTAAGAACTGCCCATACAAGAGCAAACATCCAAAAAGGAAACAGGGTATGATGGTCCGAATCAATAAGTCCAAATTCACGCCAGGCTCCACCGGGACGAAACATACTGACAGGTCGGAGATACAACACAACACCAATCCCCAATAAATACAGGATACACGCCAACATCAAAGTGGAACTGAACATCTTACTTAGAGTTATTATTTCCCTTCCGAAAGAGTTAATGCATCACGCATCATAGATCGCAACATTTCTTCAGGGATTGCCTTCTTTCCATTTTTAATCAAACCATTTGTTTCTAAATCTTTTCGCAATTCTTCTAAACTCATGTCCGCCACTTTTTTTGCAATTTGTTTTCGTGCTTTTCGTGTTTTTGGATCTGCTTCCGCAATGGCAATTTTTATTTCTTTTGTCTTGAATTGACGTTTCTTCTTTCGTGTTAAAGGTATGGATGGTTTTGAACTAGGTGTAATTTTTGTGACTTTTGTATTTTTTGGAGCAATTGTAACGACAGGTTTTGTAGGAGCAGGAGTAGGAGGGTTTACAGGAGCTTTTGCAGGAGCTTTTGCAGGAGCTTTTGCAGGAGCAGGAGGGTTTGCAGGAGCTTTTGCAGGAGCAGGGGTAGGAGCCTTTGCAGGAGCAGGGGTAGGAGCCTTTGCAGAAGCGGGAGGGTTTGCAGGAGCGGGAGGGTTTGCAGGAGCGGGATCAAGATCTTTCACAGAATCAAGTGAACCAGTTGCTATAGTTGCTTTTTTTGATTTTCGTGTTTTCTTTTTAGCAGGTTCTAAATATGTTGCAGCGTCTCCCGTGACAGTCACTTCTTTTATATCTGAACTCATCCTAACTATAGAAACGATAAAATTATAAAGTATGTCGCATCTCTCTTAAAGGATCCGAACAAAATTGAGAGAGGGACTGTGATCATATAGTGTTGTTTAAAATGGCAACCGAAGCATATCGTAAGATCTTTGATCTTTTGTTTGCGCAACGGGATGGAAAATACATTGTGGATCACCAGATCGCAAGTTTTGAAGACTTTATGGGACGTGACATTGAAGATACGATCTTACGATCGGGTCCTGTTACAGTTCGAGGATCTCCTGATCTAACGCTGACCGGCACTAGCCGTGCAGCGGCAGGAACAGCGGGAACTGCTGTGCGTATTTCAGTGGAAGACACAACTGTGACTCCTTCTGGAACTGCGCCAGCCGTGGCTGCACCTGGTGGCATGAGTCCTTCTGGAGGTCCTCCTCGTGAAGTAGAAGTTGTTGTCAAATTTGAGAATGTCCATATTCGAAAACCAACAATCTTTGAAAATAATGGATCTATTACTCCTATGTATCCCAATGATGCACGTCTCCGTAACTTTACGTATTCTGCACCTATTTATATAGATTTAGACATTACAACAATTATGTATGATCCTGCAACAAATGATCGACAAATAAAACACCGAACCTTGCCAAAGGTGATGGCAGGAAAAATACCTGTCATGGTTGGATCCAAATTTTGTTTATTAAATGAATCTCCTGAAAAGACGCCTCGTGAATTGGGGGAATGTGCCTACGATCCCTTTGGATATTTCATTATTCAAGGAGGAGAACGTGTCATTCTAACTCAAGAACGAATGGCGGAAAATCGTATGTTTGTCTTTCGAAACAATCGTGGAAAAACAAAAGAAGCAGAAGTTATTGAATGTAAATCCATTGGTCCTGACAATGAAGGAATTCCTAAATCCATTGCTGTCAAGATTCTTTATAATTCCAAAGATTCTACTGGACCTGAACATATCCGTGTGACCCTTCCAAGAATTAAAGCCGAAGTTCCACTCTTTATTATGTTTCGTGCCTTAGGCGTGATTTCAGATAAAGAAATTAATCAATTAATATGTGGAAATGTTGATACTGAATATGATATGATTTTATCGGAATGTATTTTAGATGCTGGAGAGATTAGAACCAAAGAAGCTGCTCATGAACTCCTCTCACGCCATTTAGGAAGTGGAGGAGGCATTCGCGAAGCGCTCACTGCCTCCAGTCTTGGATCGGTGCGTGCTCCTCGTGATAAGGCAGTGGCTGAAATTATTGCCGAAGAGTTCCTTCCTCATGTAGGAGGGGCAGATATGGCGTATGAAAAAGCTTGTTTCCTTGCTGTTATGACTAAGAAAGTTCTGGATGTCTATCATAATAAGATTCCATATGATGATCGTGATGCGTATCCAAATAAGAAATTAGAGTTACCTGGCAATTTGTTAGGGATTCTCTTTCGTTTCTATTTTGGAACCAAAGTGATCAAGGATATGAAATCAACGATTATGAAGGAGATTCACAATGGTCCTTGGAAGTCTACTGGGAAATTTGAAAATATTATTAATCCTTCCAACATTTATAAAATTCTGAAAAGTACAATTGTGGATGTGGGAATGAAATCTTCCTTAGCAACTGGCAAGTTTGCAATTAAAATTGGAACCAGAGATGGATGCAGTCAAGTGATGAATCGTTTGACCTATCTTGCCGGTATTTCTCATTTACGTCGTATTAGTACTCCTATTGAAAAGACTGGGAAATTAGTTGCACCTCGTAAGCTACATACAAGTCAAAATAATTATTGTTGCCCCTGTGAAACTCCTGAAGGGCATAGCGTAGGCATTGTAAAGAATTTAGCAAGTACTGCTACTGCAACACTTCCCTCGTCTCCTGCTCCTGTATTGAAACTCTTATATGATGAATTACACCTCCAACATTTGATTGAATCTTCTTTGGAAGATCGTATGAAATGTCTTCGTGTGATTATTAATGGTGCCTGGATTGGAATTATTCGTTCCAATTCGATTAAGGCAGTGGAAGCGCTTCGCATTGCAAAACGTGCAGGGCGCATTCATCCCTTTATTGGAATTTCTTATTCTGCAGATACACGTGAAGTGTGGATTAATACGGAAGGCGGTCGATTAATTCGACCCGTCTTTCTAGCAGCAGCGCTTCGTGAAATTGAAGCAAAAAAGCTCCCCTTTCCATGGGAGACTGCCAAAGATTGGAATGAATTAATGCGTTGGGTAAGTCCTGATGGAAACAGTCTCTTTGAATTTCTTGATCCAAGTGAATCTGAAAATTGCTATATTGCCCGTATGGTAAAGGATATGAAATCCGATCATACGCATGTAGAAATTCATCCTTCTGCCATTTTGGGAACCATGGCAAGTAATATTCCTTTCTTGAATCACAATCAATCTCCTAGGAATGCATACCAAGCATCCATGGGGAAGCAAGCAATGGGACTCTATGCCCTCAATTACACGGAACGATTGGATACAATGTCCAATGTTCTTTGTTACAATGATCGTCCTTTGGTCAGTTCCTATATGGCAAAGTACTTTCGAGCCATTGATATGCCAAGTGGTAAAAATATTATTGTTGCCCTTGCACAGTACGGCGGATACAATCAAGAAGATTCGATTATGATTAATCGAGCATCGATTGACCGCGGCTTGTTCCGCTCCTTCTTCTATCGAACCTATAAGGATGAAGAGAAGAAGAATCAAGCGTCTGGAGAAGAAGAACGCTTTTGTAAACCGAATCCTGTTCTTACTGAAAATTTAAAACGATCCAATTATGAAAAATTGGCATCGGATGGAATTGTTCCAGAGAATGTCTTTGTTGATTCAGATGATATCTTAATTGGCAAAGTTGTTCCCATTCGTCTACGAACGGTTGAAGGAGCTGCAAATGCTGGTATGAGTCATAATGCAATTGTGAATATGAGTAATGCTGCAGCAGGAACGGCGGTAGAAGATGCTGGTGGAAAGCGATATCGCGATGCCAGCAAAGGATTACGAAACAATGAAACTGGATGGGTCGATAAGATTTATAAAGGTCGAAATGGCGAAGGATTTAGCTTTGCCAAGATTCGCGTAAGAAGCGAACGCATCCCTACCATAGGGGATAAGCTTTGTTGCTATGATCCTGAAACAGAAGTCCTTACCAACCAGGGTTGGATTGAATTTCCCAAACTGACAATGGATCATAAAGTGGCATCTCTTGTTGGAACTGACAATGATACACTTCAATATACAACACCAAAGAAAGTATTCTCATATGATTATACAGGTCCAATGTATAAATTAGAAACAAATCAAATTAATTTGCTTGTTACTCCCAATCATCGCATGTATGTTGGAAATCGATCTGGTACTAAATGGAATATTGAAAAGGCTGAAGATATTATTGGACAACGTCGTAAATATAAAAAGAATGTTGAAAATTATAATTCTATTGGTTTCACAATGCCATCTGAATTTGTATGCAATGCTGAAGGGGTACCCCAGAAGTTTGTAATCCAAGAAGATGCAAAGAAATTTGAAATGCTATTTGATGATTGGCTATTATTCTTTGGAATTTGGATGGCAGAAGGATCTACTGGCACTCGTGCTACATACTTTGCAGCCCATAAACAGCGTGTAAAAGATGCTCTTAATGGTATTAATGAACGTAATCCTGATATGAATCTCCATCGCAAGAAAGATTGTAAAGAGGATGAAGAACTACACAGATATTATATTTGTAATGTAATTCTTGAAAGATATATGTTAACATATTCTGTTGGTGCGATTAATAAATTTCTTCCTGATTGGACATGGTGTCTGACACCTACACAAGCACGTATTCTAATTAATGGGATGATGTTGGGAGATGGACATACTATGGAAAATGGAACAAGACGGTATGATACTTCATCCAAATGTCTAGCCAATGACTTTCAACGTCTCTGTTTACATGGGGGATACTCTGCAAACATATATCTAAAATATGAAGCAGGTCGTGAATCAGTTATAAAAGCCATGGGACGTGAAGGTGAAACAATTACATCGACTACAGATGCATACAGAATTACAATTATCGAAACTCAGAATACTCCAATTGTGAATAAAAATGCAAAATTAAATGGTGAAAATCACCAAGATAGTTATGTTGATTATAATGATAAAGTCTATTGTTGCGAGGTTGATGGAATTGGTGTTCTCTACGTCCGCCGTAAAGGAATACCTGTATGGTGCGGCAACTCACGCCACGGGCAAAAAGGAACTATTGGCATGATTCTCAATCCTGAGGACATGCCGCAAACATCAAATGGAATTATTCCTGATATTATTATTAATCCTCATTGCATTCCGAGTCGTATGACGATTGCCCACCTGTTCGAAACCCTCATGGGACGTGCTGCGGCAGAGGTCTGCGGCTTGGGCGATGGAACCCCGTTTAACGATGTAAGTGTGGATTCTATTTCAACCCTTCTTCGTGACAAATATAACCTAGAACCACATGGAAATGAAATTTTATATGATGGAACCACTGGGAAGCAGATGCCAACAAGTATCTTTATGGGTCCAATCTTCTATCAACGTCTGAAACATATGGCGGATGATAAGTTGCATTCACGATCCTCCGGTCCAACCGTCATGCTGACGCGTCAGCCTGCCGAAGGCAGGGCAAGAGATGGTGGATTGCGGTTTGGCGAAATGGAACGTGATGTCATGATCGCGCATGGTACCTCTGAGTTCTTGAAGGAACGTATGTTGGAGGTCTCGGACAATTTCCAAGCCTTTGTATGTAAGACCTGTGGAATATTAGCCCAGGCAAATCCTAAGATTGGATTATATCGATGCAAAACATGTAAAAATACCACAAGTTTTGCTCAAGTGCGCATTCCCTATGCCTATAAACTCTTCTTACAAGAATTGGAATCCATGGGAATTTGCTCCCGATTATTTCCAGAATCTCGTCTACGAGATTCTGTGAGACTGCTAGAAAAAAAATAGAGAAGTAGAATAGAAATGCTAACGTATTTAGTGGAATTCCTAGGAACTTTCTTATTTTTAAGTGTAGTTGTATCCACGACAAATCCTGTATTGATTGCGGGAGCTCTCTTAACCGTGATCCTTTTGATTGGAAATATTAGTGGATCTCATGTGAATCCTGCCATTAGTGTGATGCTGTGGGCGAAGGGATCCTTGTCGAACAAAGATCTCGTCGGCTATGTGGTAGCACAGATTGCTGGCGGTCTTACCGCTCTTGCCGCTTATAAATCATTAGCGCATTAACGCTTTGCAATTGTATAGGCAACTGTAAGTCCAAGCCCGACTGCCAATCCAGCTGCTAAATATCGGTTCCATGAGTGATATGAATCACTGGTGAAACCTTCTGGAGCTCCTCCATTTCCATCTGCTTTGTATGCATCTTGATCCACGTAGGTATCAAGAATCCATCGTGTCTGCATGGGTTGTGATCCATCATAATCAATTCCATCCGGTTCTACCCATTGATCTCCAGTATCCGATTGGATCTTTCCAAATTGATTTCCAATCGGTAATCGGACTTGTTTGCAGCGTGGAAAGGCATTTCCTACAACTGCATTTAAAATTGGCATGGGATTCAATGCATTCTGTGCATCTTCCACCATTCCTGGTGCAAATCCTTTTAATCCTACTCCCATACTTCCTTGAATGGCATCTCCAATTCGTTTCCCTAAAGCATCCCCTTGCGGAATGGTATTCACATAATCATACATATCTTGTCCATTACTGCATTTAATTCCCGTTTTCATAAAATAACGAAGACCAATGGGAGTTTGATCGGGAGCTCCCAAGGTTTTGCTCACAGCAGATGAATTACCAAAGCCAATGGTATCCACATAATAACTAACACCAGCTAAGGCTCCTTGGATTGCATCAAAATCTCCCCCTGCACGCACTCCAATATTTTGTGGTAATGGAACTTCATCGGCATAGGAAAATTTCGGTCCAAGCGCCCCATTCGGTCCATAAATGGTTGTTGGTATTTCCATCTCTATTTATGCAATCATGGAAAAAATTGGCATACTCTTTATATTTAAACACAACTCACTAAAGACTAAAAGGAGGATGGAATCGAACAGGTCACTGTTCTTTCCAGGAGCGGGTGCAAAGGATGCACCCAGTGAATTAGATGCACGGCTTGAAGCTTATTTGGAACCTTCTATCAAAGATTTCTCGCATATTGCTGCCTATGAGTGTGCTGAATGTGGAATGGATGCTGTCATCGTACAAGAAAAGGATTATATGATTTGTAAAACATGTAATTCATTAATTGAATATCTGATTGATAGCGGTCCGGAATATCGTTGGTTTGGATCGGATGATCGATCTCCCGATCCCACACGGGTAGGAGGTCCGATCAATCCGCTTCTTCCTGAAAGTTCCTTAGCCACACGCATTCTTTGGAGATCCGGTGATTGCAAGGCAATGCGACGTATTCGTCAATTTCACTTATATTCTGCTATGCCAAGTCGTGAACGAACCTTGTGGAATGTCTTTGAAATTCTAACAGTTCGTACTGTCAATGCTGGAATCAGCCCCTCCATTTTAGAAGAATCAAAACAGTTATATTCACAGATATCACCTCGTTGTATATTACGAAAACCCCAACGAGATGCTCTCTTGGCAGCCTGTGTCTTTGAAAGTTTAAAACGTCATGGATCTGCTCGCCATCCCAAAGATGTTGCAGAAATGTTTTCGGTCGATACCTCTTTAATTACGAAGGCATTGAAACAATTTAGTGAATTATTGGAAGAACATACCCATGAACATGCCCATAAGTTCTTGAAGCATACAATTGAACATGAAGAACCTCCTCTTACAATGTCCACTACCTTTGGAGATTATATTGAAGCTGCTCTTATACGCTTGGATATTCCTCGTACAATGGTATCCGCCATGCAAACAACTGCATTGGAACTTGGATCAAAGGTGGATGAATATGGAATCTGTCCCGAAGCAACACCTCCTTCCTTAGCGGCGCTTGCCGTTGCATTAGCATGTGAAAAGATGGGGCATTCAAAGTCAATTGCTACGATTGCAACTGCCTTGGATATTAGTGTGGCAACTCTTTCCAAATGTATGAAGCGTTGCAGCAAATGTAAAACAGCTCTCTTTAGTAGGGAACTCTAAATGGGCATAGGATCTTCTTCGTCCTTTGGTGATAAGGGTGGCATAATTGAAGTCGGTGATAAAAATGTAAAACTGATCAATACGATGAATAAGCTATTTCAACAATTATTGCGATCTACAAATCCAATTAATTTTAAACAAGCATTAGAATCAACTGGAAATAAAACATGTAGTGGTATCTTAGTCTTATTAGGTCCTACAATTGAACAAGACTTTCAAAAATTAGCATTTGAAAATCCTGAAACAAAACAGATTGTATTATCTGTTTTTAAAGGATATGAATCGATGGAAGATTTTTCAAGTACAATTTTAACAAAAACAATGTGCAAGGAGATTACTCTTTTTTTTCTACGATTGATTTTATTGGTGGGGACCTGTGTGATCAGTGTTCGTCCAAATAAAGGATTAACAGGATTGTTAGGAACCATTGGAACTTCCTTTGTAGAACCATCCAAAGCATATGAGGGAATTGCAAAAATTGGAATGCAACCAATCTCTTCTGCCGCAATTGAGGAGCTTAAACGGGCATCACCCGCTACAGATGAAGCAAGAGTTCCCAAAACAAAAGTATTTCAACCATTATATGATGATGGAAAAGATACACAATTAAAAGTTGTGATCGGATCGATTTTAATAAATAATACTACTTCAATTGTAAAGAAACGAGCTGCAGATGATTATTTTGTTGTTGTACATGATGGAAATGAATATGTGATAGATCTAAAACATTTATTTGTCTATCGAAATGAACGAGATCTTGCAAAGAAAGTAGGAGTTTTATCATTATCGACCTTAAAAGTAGATCCTCCTAAGAAAGAGACGAGCAGTGGAAGAGACGGGGGAAGAGATGGTAGAGACAGTAGAGACGGGGGAAGAGATGGTAGAGACGGGGGAAGAGATGGTAGAGACAGTAGAGACGGGGGAAGAGATGCGGAAAGAGGCAGAGGCAGACCACCCTTTATTCCACGTGTTGGAGGAAGTCGAAAGAATCGAACAAGTCATGGAGATCGATATACACGACGTCAGCAACGGGGGGGTGATATAGATTTAGATGCACATGTTGTGAAATTAAGATCAAGTGGTACATCTGCAGAGTTACTTTATTATATCTATAATCGAACGGATGAATCTTGTAGTAAAACAGATCCAACACGAACTGCATGTCCTCTTGTTGAAAAATATACAATTACAACACAAATGTCAGCAGAAGAGTTTGTGAATCAAATTATTATAAAATATAAAGAATTATTCAATGATAATGAATATTCAAAAATTATAGTTAATACACATGGTGCTATTTTAGAACCCATTTCTGGAACTGGAATAAAAGTATTAGGATACAAAAATCTAACAATCGATGATAAAGGAACCTATGCAAAGTTAGAAAATTTGTTAGAATCAGGAGAGGTTGGTAAATTAGAGGAAGGAACCTGTCTTGCCGTGTATCGTGCCTATTTATTGGCAAGTGGAATCATTAAGACAGACAATGGAAATCAATTAAAGACATATATATGTCACGATAAATGGGAAAAGACACGTGTATCGGATGTTCCACTCTTTGCATTATTGGATCAATTGTATCGAGATCGTCTTGGAAAACAAATGGAAGAGTCCACAAAAAATAAATATGAATTATTTTTGGATCAACTTGTATCAAAGGGAACCATTAAATATACAGAAGATATTTCTGTAAAAGGAAAAACAATTGATAATTTGGAATTTAAAGCCCTTTCAAAAGAATCTGAATTATGTAGGGGAGGAAAAACAGGACTCGATACAGTTACAGATACAGGTATCATTGGAAATACAATCCAATATTATAATGCAATTGCAGTTGATCTTGTAAATCTAATTGAAAAAATAACAAAGATTATTGATGAAATTCTTGATTTTTCATTGTTTATAAGGGAGGAACGAATAAAATTACGACCCATCTTTGTAACTGATTCCAGAGGAGCACAAGTGGTCTTGACACAATTAATTGAAAAAACTCGTATGATTTTAGAAGAGCATATTTTAAAGGTAGAAGATGCCTATTATCAAGGATTTTCCATTCTTGCAAATATTACAACCGATGAAAACGCCCTTGCAAAATCCCTTGTTGTATAAAATTGATATAAATATATGTTTCGTAGTACAGTGTAACACGAAACATGCAGGCAAAACTGAAATGTTTTCTCTCAGTGGACACATCCAAATGTAAGAAGGTGAGTCCTGTTGAACAAATTACAAATAAGTGCAGTTCTTGTGAATATATATTTTGTAATTATCACTGGAGCATTCATTCTACACAATGTATAGCCTCCAACAAGAAACGAGACCAAGATCTTTCCACATTACAAACACGATTAGTTCTTTGTACAGGAAAGAAAGTGGATGAAATTTAACGAATAAAGCAAAACAGATATTGATATTCATATCCAATGGCAGTCATATCGATAAATTTTTTATATGTAAATCCAGCCGATTCTACTTCGGCAACCAGTTCTTCCATGGTAGGAATGCGAAGGCTATGAATTTGTCGACGAACTTTGCCATTTTTAAAACGGAACTCTTCACGAAACTTAGCATCAGATCCTTCATGTTGGAAGTCCGCTTCATAATCAAACTTATCAAAACTTACTTTTGATCGTGAGACCCGTTCTTTGGAATATTTTTGAACGGAAAACCCAACAAACGGGCTTGCCGCTTCTAGAATTGGATCAAACTTTTCACGATTTACTCCATGGATTACCAAGCAAGACCCTGGTTGCAACCATAAATATATATTTCGTAAACAGCTATCACGATCTTTCAAATAATAATATGTAAAATAGTACATCGTGATAAGATTAAATTCACCAGCAGCAAAGGTGGTAGCAACTTCAGCATTTCCTACTCGTAAATCTGCTTTAGGATGTTTTTCACGCCCTTGACGAATCATTGCCTCGGATAGATCAATGCCAACCACCTTTCCAACACCTTGTGTTCGAAAAAGATCCACATGCCCGCCGGTTCCACATCCTACATCCAGTGCTTGAATGGTCTTCAGTTCCGGGCGGTAACTCTTTGCCCAATCCAGTGTAAGATGCGTTTCCACTTCTTGTCGAACCTTTCCATCCACCACCTGGTCATACACCTTGGCATAAAAATCATCATAGATATGATCAATTCCATAAATAGCAACAGACGTATCTTCATCTTGATTTGAAAAAGCTTCCGTCATCTCAATCGATGTTTTACGGCGACTTGCACTGCTCCATCGTAGATAGAGATAGTTGGCAATAAAGATAGAACAAAGAATCACCAGAATGATTTGCACGGAGTCGAGCATTCCCTTCTGTTAGAGGAGAAAAAGAGAATTGTTCTCTATTTAAGCATACCTGCAAATTTTACTAGCTCAAGGATATCAAAGGGGCTAAGTGGCTTAGTTCCTTTCACAATACCATTCACAGCAAGATCTGCTATGCGTGCCAGCATACGGCACTCTTCTTTGAGTGCAGTTGCAGATGCAGAATTGCTTTGGAGCATCTCTGGAAGATGAGGTACTATCTTTGCAATCTCAGCGCTATCCGTCCATGTAGGTGGTTTTGAGCGTGTTACATGGAGAATAGCAGTCATTTCATCATCCGAAACATGAACATTTCCAAATAAGCTCTTTGCAATTTCTTCTACTGCGGAAGCAGTATCAAGAGGCTCCACCACATTTGGTAGCGAAGCAGTCTCAAGAGGCTCCACCACGTTCGGCGGGAGTTTGCAACTCGGTTTGTGCTTCTTCCAGTGCTGATGTTGACATTGTTGTCCACAGTATGAAACCGACAAACAACAAGAACATCGCTTCAAATCTGTTGTAATCTTACAACCAGGGTTAGAACAAGTAGACATCTTCAAAATTAATTATATACTTTTTTATATTTAAAAATAGATTCAATTTTATTAATGAGAAATATGTAACATTTCTGCTGCAGCAACAATCGCCGTTACAAGGTTCAATCTGCGTGAATCTACTTCTGTTTGTTTCATGGCTTCCGTTTGTTTCATGGCTGCATGACACTGTTCATTCAGTCGATCCAAATGAGCAACTAATATATGACCATCCTTCATCGCAAGTATGCGTGTACGAGTACAAGACTCGCATTGACATTTGGGGCGAAATGCATGGCGTAGATCCACTGTGAAAGGATTGATTGGTGTAGAAGAGTTCATGGTATATACATTATAATATATACCATGAACATTTATCAATTTTATTAAACCTTTTTAAATGAATACCCTTACCATTAGCCCACCAACAGGGCGTAGTGGTAAATCGGTCACTCTTTCTATTGCCTCGACTACAACTATCCGTGAACTAAAAGAGCTTGTTTGTAAGGAAATAAAGGTTCGTACCAATAATACCATTTTATTGTACGAAGATGGATATTTAGACTTGGAGGCTACGTTAGAAGAGTATGAGATTCCCGAAACAGCTACACTTACGTATCAGGTTCGCTTATGCGGTCCTTTGCCAGTTGATTTTGATTGGAGCAAGGCAGGGTATACCAAATTAGCAAAAAAACGCGGTATCTAATGACCACCAGCTTGTACAGCAGGTGGAACAGGGTCCCAGGTATCACGATCCGGTGCAATCGCCCACAATGCTTGGTATGAATTACCACGAACAGGTTCCTTGCGAAAGATGTATGACATATAGATGATTAACTCATTGAAATGATGTTGGTAAACATCCTTTGCAATGAGTGGGACATCTGCGAGCATATAAAGCTCAACTGCAGGAAGCAGAAGCTTACAGAACTCAGAACTGGTTGGATCCGTCACAATGATTGCTCTGTAAAGATGGCGTGTATGATTTGGACCATGCACGGTTGGACACTTGTCAATAAACTCTTTCTCTAGAGCAATCTGGAATATCCGCTCCATATGCTTGGATAACGCCGTAACCTTGGTTCCCAGAATACTGGATAGAACTTTTGATGGTGTAGGAGTAGATGACATGATTGGTTTCTGATATATTCTATTATTGATAATCTAAATTCAATTTTTATAAATGAATTTATACATGTTTTATATATTATACTACGTAGAATTTGCTTTACAAATCCTCCTCCTTAACATTAAGATGACAACACCCACACCCAAAAAAGATCCGACCCCCAAAGTCACCTTATGTGGATATGCCTGGAATGATGTGTGTGCGTCCTTGGCACGAGGAATTGCGAATGCGGACATTGCCCGAGCACAGCGATGGGCGGCTGAGCTAGTTTGTACACCGACGGGATTAGGACGATTGGAAGCCACCTTAGTCCATGCCTGGGCATTGCATGTAGGGGCAAAGAGTGCTCCCGACTGGCCACAGGCATGGAAACGCATTTCCGAAACGCTTCGGACCTTTTGGGTACGATCCGGCGGAGATATTCGCACCGTGCGAAATACACCGGCAGTCCGAGCAGGAATTGCCGAAGCCGTGGCATGGCTCGTGTATACTCCTAAACATCCTCTTCCAGCCCTTCCCACCAGTGCCGATTGTTTACGAGAGGCAGAAGCCACGCGTGCCCGTCTTCGCAGTGGTGGATCTGGCGAACAAAGTATTACGCGTCGTATTTGGGTTGCGGGGCAAGATGCTCCCGATGTGAAAACCATTGGAAATGAGTTAGAAGCCTCCCTACGTGCCAATAATATTCCCAGAATTCTGTTTTGGATTGTGTGGGCGGTGACCTTGGATAGTCAAGCCGATTGTCCTCCTGTTAAAGAACGAGGAGGAGCCTCTTTGCCAGCAAAAGCCAAGAAAAGTCTGGTGTGGTTTATTGTGACCATCTTTCGAGAATTAGCAACAGAATTGCGTGGAACAGGTGGAATGGCAGGAAGTGTAAGTGAAATGGTGGAAACCTTATCAGGATTGTTGGAGGGATTATGGTCAAAGTTGGGAGCGAAAGGGCGTCGTGATCTGTTAGCTGCCATGGGATTCGCCATTGCAGATGCTGCTACACGACGTAGTACCCTCATATTAACTGCCACATCCGGTGTTGTGGTAAATGGAAATACTCCTGCAGTTCAATCCTCCATTCAAACCATTGATGAAACCTATACTGCCATTGCGGAAGAGGCACGGCGGTATGCCGTGGATGCTCCCCGATTAGCACTGAGTCATGAACTGGGTCGTTCTACATCTGTTGCTCCTCCTACATTGACAAGTCTTGAAAAATTAGCCTTGGTTCATTCGTTACACCGTTCTTAGAAACCACACTCTACATCAGAGGGGATGAAGAATCCAATGACAATTCCAATGATATCCTTTAGTGCGGCTGCGATTGCATTTTTTGGACTTTTAATCATCACATTGATTGTGATTACCTATTATATTAGTACACTTCAATCATTACCATCTCCTGAAAATCTTGCACTTCTTGTAAAAAATGCAACAACAAATGCAAATATCTATCCAAAGCATATGCCAGATCGAAAATCATTAAATGATTATTTACAAACGATTGGACAACTTTCTGCAGATAATTTAGCCACATGCAATTTTTATGTTATGACTGCCAATTTAGGAGGATTTTTTTCTCCTATAAACCAAGCAGCATTTTGTCCAGAAGCAGTTCAATATGCCATTCAAGCGGGAGCTCGTGGATTAATCTTTGATGTCTGGCCTGATATAAATAATGGAACTGTATTAAATCCAATTCTACAAGTCTGTGAAAGTGATACTTCTTACAAAAAACTATCCTATTATACATTAGATTTACCGACTGCTCTTAATACAGTTCGAAAAGAAGCCTTTGAAAATAGTGCAAATCCTGCCAATAATGATCCTATGTTTTTATTCTTTCGATTTCGTGGAAGTCCAACGGTAGATACACTTAATGGCACAGCAAATGCAATTTCTGCTGCCCTTGAACAGTATCGTCTTCCTTATACATTTACAAGCACAACAAACAATCCACTTTATTCAACTCCGATTCAAGAATTATCTCGAAAAGTCATTATTTTATCCAATCAAACGGGTGTACTCAATGGACAGCGAACACGATTTGCAGAGTATGTAAATAATCCGATACAACCATCCAATCCACTTTTTGCAATATCTACTCCTGTACAAGTACAATCCCTTGCGGAGGATCCTCTTGTGACAGTTCAAAGCAGCCTAGCCCAACAGAATATTCTTACCTGTGCTCCTCTTCTAGAAGATATTCCAAATAGTGAATCCAATGCATGGAATTGGAATGGAGCACAAGATGCAGGTATTCAACTGTGTGGACTTAATTTTTGGGTCATGGATGAGGGATTAAAAGCCTATATGGATCCTACCGTATTTGGAACCTACAGTTTTAAGATTAAACCAATTATGTCGAGTGATGGCAGTTCCACTGCAGAAGAAGGATTTAAAAATCCTGTGAAATTACGATATACCATTGAACGTATTCCTCCTCCTATGCCAGTCAAGAATCTTGGCTATGGAGATGGAACTGTCGTTGTAAAGTAGCGTAAAGAGATCATACCTCTATAGAATAACATGGAGGCAACATTACTTGTGTGTAAGCTGACGCTTGATTCATTACCAGAAGATACAGTGGCAATTCGATCCATTGTATCTTCTGACAAAGACTTGATTTATGAATATTATAAAACGATTGTAGGAGTTAAAGACATTGAAATTGAATCGATTGCGGTTCCAAATACATTTCAAGCAACCTTGATTGGACCTGTTGGAGATCCAGAACTTACCTATCCTGCATATGATATTGCGGTATTGAAAGAAAATGTATCTTCTTATAATACCTTAATTCACCATGCGATTACGGGGGAGCGGCTTCGCGTAAATCTTTCTTCTACGAGTCCCGTTCTTTCCATAGAATATGGAACCTTGTCTGAAGAAAAACAACAACTCTTTGAATCATTGCATCATGTTGCTTCTATATTAGAATCTTATGCAGTGGATGGAAAAGCACCAGATATTGTAGCATGGATTCTTTCTCCACAACATGTTCCTACGCGAGATGCACATGGAATCAAATTTATTACAGATTCTGTGATTGGATCCAAATGGGATTCCCTTCTTGGAACACCCTTATTTCCTGATTTTCTTATTTCAAGACGAATTAGTTCAGCATCTTGGACCTTCCAACATCCGACCACCACTACCATGTTACGTTCGATTGTGGAATGGTGGGCAGCCGCCCATATGCGTACAAGTCATAACTGGATTCATTCCTCTGAAACAGATCTTGATTCATTATTGAATATTTTTCGAAGCAAAGGAATTCCAACGGAATATCATTCTGAAAAGATGGATGCAATTAAGATGGCAATGTTGGAGATTGAAGAAACGGTGTTAGGACATCCAGATATTTATTCTTCCACAGATCTTATCCCTCTTCAAACTGCCGAACAATGGCGTCTTTGGATAAATCGTATGTTTCGCTCCAAGCGAGTCATGGTAGATTCAAATGTGGAGTTTGTTCAAGCAATGATTACACGATGGATGCGAGATGGGTGGGGGCTTCGCAAAGAGTGTTTGCCCTCTCCTCCTGCTGCACCTCAATTTAAAGAGGCATGGGACTCTCTTGTGCGACTTCGTCCTGTAACTGTAGATTCTGTGATGATCTGGATCCGTCTTATGAATATCAATGATCCAATGTATACAATTCGTGTTCGTCATGAACCCAAACAGCAGATTTTAGATGATTGGATTCCTGTTGCAATTCAGTATTTAAAAGCCTCCCACCCGTTGATTCGTGGCAAATCAAATTCAGTCTATGCCTGGATTCGAACATGGATTCTAAAATATGTACCAGAATCATTGTTTAAAACATTTATGCTGCCAAAACGAATGCACCCTTCCATTATTTCATCTGGATATACTATGATTCATTCCACAACTGGATATTTTTTCGTAGGATTAGAGCTGCCCGAATCTTACGAAGAAGTCGTTCCATGGGTGGAAACGGAAGAAATTGATTAACCAACTGTGGATCCTGCTAGATTACTTACTGCATCGGGATCATTTGCTTTTGCATCAAGTGCATCATACTTATTTTTTGTTTTATTGGTTGACTCTAAGGTACTTTTTATCTGAGATTGAATCGTTGTTGCAAGTTTGATGAGTTTATTCGATTCCGTGATTGTGCATGGAAGGCTAGGAGGGGAGGAATCCATTGCAGAGGAGGCAAGATCCTCAAACGATTCACTCCCTTTACTTAACGTGTCTAACTCCTTTGTTAATTCCTCCATATATTTTTCAGCAAATCGATTGGATGTTTGAACCCGTTTTATCTGTTCTACAATTTTTTTTACAGAAGGACTTGATAATAATTCACTTAATTGTTTATTTGCATTTATTAAATCTTGAAGAGACTCTTCTGCAAAACATTCCACAATTGGAATTTTCTCATGAGCATCTGCCCATAGTTGCTTTTTTTGATTCCATTGTTTTGTAACTGCAGGAAGTTTTTGAGCTTTTATCTTTGCAGCCTCTTCTTTGGAAGGAGGAGTGCCATTTCCAGAAGGAGATGTTGCATTATCTATATACTTTTGTTCAATCGCTTTTATCACACTACATGTATCATCGGAGGCAGTTATAAAGATACTAATTGAATCTTGTAATGACTGTGTGATAGTTTGTACTCGTTGAAGCGTTCCTGCCACATCGGAACTAGTCGATCCCGTTCCGGATGCTACATTTGATGCATCATCGAAAGATTCATAACTCTTTTTTGATGTAGGATACAATTGAACAATGTAGATCGTTAGAACATAGAGAGAATATGCAACAAGACCAAATAAAAGAACTTGTACAATTATATTTCCTAAATAATAATCAAAGTAGGATGGTATATTGTTGTTATACATAAGTAAATTAACTGAAAGAATAATCATCGTATATAATAAAAATACAAAGAGTCCTTTGTATGTGGAATTTGTAGGTGCATTTGATTTATTATATAAGGAGACTGTTGGAATCAGTTGAAATAAGCCATATGGTGATGTATTATATACAACATATAGACTCCATACACCAATTATGATAATTGGATATAGCATATAATACCACAATTGTTCACTATCAATTTGATAGGTATCCATTCCCTACGATGGAGTTGGATTAAGTTTCTAGGAACCCGTTCTAGAATATGAGCTCTCCCGGTCACGTATTACGATCATGTTGTCCAGTTATTTTTCCACGTAATCGTACGATTGCATGTTGCAAGCCTGTAACAAGTTCTGCAGGAGCTCCTCCGGAATCCTCGCGTATTCAAGCGGAACTCTGTCCCATTGCGTTTGGACCGGCTCCTACAGGATTGCCATGCGATCCCTGGGTAGGAGGGACAGTACCCGTTTATCAATCAACAGCTCCTGTTTATACACCTGTACGAACCACTCCTGCTAGTCTAACGACTGCAAAAAGAACTGCTGCAGCTGTGTATCAAGCCAATCAAGATCGTTTTGCACAGTATCGATCGACGTATGTCGCTCCACCTCCTCCTATGCCATCCTTACCCAATCCGGTACCAGTTATCAATCCTCCTCAATGTATTATTTTAAGGTATGAAGGATCAAAACCTCCTACCTAGGTAGAATCATGAGTGTTAGCAACCGCGATGCCAGTTTAACAAGCCTCCAACGAAAGCAAAAAGCGCTCTATGGATGGA